>ERZ1023633.464-NODE-464-length-16876-cov-11.108079_pt1 | contig 16876 bp, 9 predicted proteins | sample MGYA00380333_ERZ1023633 | MGnify/ENA primary metagenome ERZ1023633 (study PRJEB33179, sample SAMN07448972) | human gut metagenome | biome: Human-gut; feature: Human associated habitat; material: Faeces | host: Homo sapiens | place: India: Bhopal | collected...
TTATTCTTTGATAAGCTGTATGATAAATTTACAGATCTGGAAAAGAAGACATTTTACAGAAAGGATATATAGAAATCCTTGAACAGGATTGCTGAAAATCACAAGGAAAAAGAGCTTGTGAGGAAGGTAACGGTTGTTGTGGCATTAAACCTCGGTTGTGGGAACGCAAAGAATTCTGAATATGAAAGTAAATAGAGAACTATCATAAATGCCTTTGCCTGTGCGGATAGTATTTTGATTCCGGTACAGGCGGCATATCTTCCGGTAAAAGGTCTGGAGCAGCTTATTAAGACGATTGGAAAGGTAAAGCGTCAGATCAACCCGAAACTGGAAATAGAGGGTATCCTGCTGACAATGGTTGATAACCGTACCAATTATGCAAAGGACATCAGTACCTTGCTGATCGAGAACTATGGAAGCCGTGTGAAGATATTCAAAGAAAGTATCCCGATGTCGGTAAGCGCTGCAAAGATTTCTGCGGAAGGTGTGAGCATTTATCAGCACGATCCGAATGGAAAAGTGGCAAGTGCTTATGATTGACATTTGTTTTGACTGCAAATATACTGAAGACAGTGGTAGAAATTTTTAGATAAAAAGGAGGAATGACAATGGAAGCTAACTATAAAAAGAAGCTACTGAGTATGTTTCTTGTGCTCGTACTCTGCCTGTCGATGATACCGACATCGGCGATGGCTGAGGAGGCAGCAGGCGGAAGTGCCGCGGCCGGGCAGGAGGAACTGACGACAGGTGACCCCGCAGGTGCAGAGACACCATCTGAGTGTCTATCTCTCGATGCGCCGAAGAGCATCACCTATACCGAAGACTTGACGATTACGGCAAAAGTAACTACGGAAGGCGCAGTTACCTACAAATGGTTTGAGGATGATACAGAGCTGACCGGTCAGACAGGAGAGACCCTGACGCTGAAGGATACTCCGCGCAAGAGTCCTTATACTACAAATCCCGAGCCTGCGGAATACGGAAACGCGGGAGATCATAAATTCAGATGTGAGGCGTCCATTGATGGCGCTACCGTCAGCAAAGAAGTCACTGTGACTGTGAAACCGGCAGATCTGTCGAACGCGGAACTTACGATCAGCGGTGAGGACGAACTGGCTTATGATCCGTATAGTTCAGATAAAGATAGCGGTTTGGAGCGTCGTATCGTATTTGATCTGTGGTATAACAACAAATACCTGACCGTACAGTCTGATGAACCGTGGATGGAACCGATCGATGCATCTGACTATACAGTTACGGGCCATAAAGGGGTAAAAGATGCCGGTACCTATACACTGACTGTCACCGGACAGGGCAACTACACCGGCACAAAATCCATCCAGTTTGTGGTAAAGCCGTGTGAATTATCAGATAAGGCAGCAACCAGTAATTTAAGAAAGGAATATGACGGTACGACAGATCTGCCGCTGGATCAGTTGGATTTCGTTAGTTTTCTATACGAAGGAAAAAACAGTATCATATACTTTAACAGAGGCACAGATTATACGGTAGAGGGAGCGCAGTTTGAGAATGCAGATGCCGGATATCCTAAAACGGTCATTATAAAATTCCGAATGCTGAATCCGAACTATAGCTTTGCGGGTGGCCAGAGGGAAATAGAAATTGTCAGAAGTCAGCAGGATGCCGGCAATTCAACGCAGGAGATAGTCAAAGCGGCGGCAACTGACCAGTCTGTGGATCTGGAAGTAATGAACGGTCATGCAAAGACTTATAACGTTGATCTCGCGGAGCTGATCCCCGAATTGACTGCTCCGAAGCAGTATGGTGACATCACTTACGGTCAGCCGGTTGTTCAGTTGGATACAGGCTACTATGCTGCAGGTGGTGCAAAGGTCGAGAACGGCGTGCTCAGCCTGCCGATCAAACAGGTAGATACAAAGGATGAGCGCAAGATCGGTACAGTTCAAGTAGTAGTCAGCACGACAAACTACAAAGATATGACGCTGACGGTCAACGTCAAGGCAACGAATAAACTGATACCGACCGGAGCGCCGACACTGAGTAAATCATCACTCACGTATGGTGAGACGTTGGGCAATATGAAGCTCTCCGGTTCAATGAAATATGAGAATGCGACTGTTGAGGGAACATTTGCATGGAATAATCCGGACGCGAAACCGGCTGCGACGGCTGCATATGCTGCAAAATGGACATTTATACCGAATGATGGCACCAGATATCAGACAGTAAAGGGTACGACAGAGATTCCGGTGAATAAAGCAACACCTGCGGGTGAGCCGGTTTATACAAGGATTACGGCTGCTGGCAAGACGGTAACGGCCGCGGCACTTGCAGTCAACCCGCACTGGCCCGCAGGTACGGTAAAATGGGTTGATGCAGACGGAAAGCAGTTGGACGACAGCACAGAAGTCAAGGTAAATACCGCTTACCACTGGTTATTTACACCGACAGATACGAATAACTATAACGAGGCAACCGGCACGATCGTACTTTATCCTGTTTCGAGTGGAGGAGGTAGTACAGGTGGCAGCGGCACGACCAAAGATGACACGGCCGGAGGCGGAATGCAGACGATCACAGTCCCAGTATTTTCGGACCATGGAAATATGAAGATTGAGGCGACCGTTAAAGGTAGAGCAGCTACAGTATCTGTAGACAGCAATCAGATCGATCAAGTCATCGCAGATGGTGCAAAAACTGTCACAGTAGATCTTTCCGGGCTGGAAGGGGTAGATAGTGTGACATTGCCGGTAGAGATCGTATCGAAGACAAGTGCGGCAAAACGTACCGGATTGACGGTCAATCTGCCGGATGGTGCGATTGCACTGGATCAGAAGGCATTGAAAACCATCGCATCCGGTGAGGATGTGACAATCTCTATCCAACAGGCGAAACTTACCGATGCACAGCGCAAGGCGGTTGGTTCACTGGCACAGGTGGCAGCCGTTGTGGATGTAGATCTGTATGTAGGAGCAAAACAGCAGTCTCGTTTTGGTGGCGGCGTGCTGACGATCTCGATTCCATATACGCCAAAGAAGGGGGAAGACACCTCCAATCTGGCAGTATGGTTTATCCGTGATGACGGCACGATAGAGAAGAAAAGTGGCAGTTATGATGCTGAGAGCGGATGTTTTGTGTTCAAGACGAAGCACCTCTCACGTTATCTGTTGGTAGATATCACACAGACACGTACGGCAGTCAACCATTTGACAAAAATCTGTGTATGGATGCAGGAAGTGATGTTTTTCCGGAAATTTTTCGGAAAATAAAAGGTAACTGTGAGGGTACTGAACAGTTACAATAAAAGAATAAAAAGTGGCAGGTGTCACAACGAAACGGAGAAGGTAATCAAAGCCCCGGTGTTTTTCTCAATCAAAGGAGAACACCGGGGTTTAGTTTTGCTCTAGTTCCGCCCCGAATGCGCCTCAAAAAACAGTTTTTACATCTGTATTGTAATTCCAACAAGAAAGGATTCCTCACCGGGAACAAGATCGAGATCACCGCCATGGCCTTCAATGATTTTTCGGACAGAGGAAAGCCCGATTCCATGATCAGCAGATGCGCCCTTTCGGGAGAGGAATGTTTTTCCCTCCTGCAAGACCAGACCGTCGTAAGTGTTTTCAATCTTCAAAAAGTACATATTGCCTCTGGTTTCGCCTGCAATGAAAATGCGGTGCACCCCTTGCTTTTGGCGGCTGCACGCCTCAACGGCATTGTCCAAAAGATTGCCTAGCACCGTACACAGTTCCACATCGGTAAGCGGCATCTGATCGGGAAGATCGAGCTGCACCTGAAATTCTGTCCCTTGTGTCTGCGCCATGCCGTAGTAGTATTCAATCAGCGCATTTACAACGGGATTTTTGCAGAACTGGGCAGGGGAGTGACCCGATGTTGCCGCAACCTGTTCTTCTACCTGTAACAGGAAGGAGCAGATCTCCGTCTGCCCACGTTCAGAGGCCATGCGGTCTATGGTGCGCAGATGGTGTTTGATGTCGTGAACCAGCCTTCTGTTTTCTGCCGCTGCTTCAGAAACCTGACGGCTGTATTCGGTCTGCATAGAAAGCTGCCGGACGACCTGCTTGCGTTCTTCCTGAAAAATCAGGCTGTTTCCATACCCCTCTACCACATCGCGCCAGAGGGAATAACCGATGGCGGCTGCTATGAAAAAGCTGCCCCATTCCACAAACCAACCGCCGATAACCGGCTCATAAACCGGCAGAAGGCGATCCCATATAAAGGCGCAGGTTGCGGCTGCCGCAGCATAGAAGATCGGGCTGCTCCGTTTTTCTCCTCTGTGAACGGCAAGCACAGCGATGATAAGCAGATAGAGTGCAGATGCCACCTTATAACAAAAGACCGATGCAGAGAAGAAACGAATCGCTCCAAGGGAGAGATGGGAAGCCATCATGCCATACACAAACGCATATACCAGGAACGCAGCGCCCACCCCATTGCTGATGGCCGCAGGCAGGAAGCCCGGCCTGCATATCCGGTTTTGCAGAACTACGATCAGCCAGGTAACCAGATAGATACAGAACAGTTCCATCGAGTACCAGGGGAATATGGGAACAGCAGCCAGCATATGAAGCACAGGATAGGATGACAGGCCGCACATGGCAAGGCAGATCAGCCCGAACAGGAATGTATTTTTCTGTTTCATCCGGCGGCTGAAATAAAAGGACAGCAGCGCACAGACAAAGGTAACCGTACATCCAAACAGGCAGAATGCAAACCGGATTCCTCTGGTTGTATTGACTGCCAGCATCGTTCCGAAAGCAGGCGGATAAACAATCCCTCCGTAAAAGTGGTCATAGTTGCTGACTGCTATGGTGAGTGTGAACGGTTTTCCGCCATGAAAAGTGACCATGCGGTTTTGAACCAATGGTGTCCCCTGTGCCGGTTCCCCCATTTGCAGGATCAGGTCATGATCCAGATAAAGGTTGTAAGCAGAAAACACTTCCGGGATTTCCAGTGCATACGCTTCCTTCCGTTCCGGCAGGAAGAATGTCATCTGGTAAGTCCCGCAGCCATAGGGAGAAGGGTTTGCAGGGCTGGAGAAATTGGTCTGCGCTCCAATGGAAAGGTAGCGCATATAATGGCTTTCATCCCGTATTTCTTCCGGGGTCAAAAGCGCGTCAGGATAAAATGCCCAGCCGGATACCAGAAAGCGCACCGGTGACTTTTGAAGTTCTTCCTCAGAAAGCGCCAGAATCCCATTTGCCGCCTGAATTGTGTCCTGGCTATATTTATTATTAAACTGATACAGGCCAAGAAAAAACAGGGATGAGCACAGGCAGACCATACATAAAGCGGCATATTTTTTTACCACAGAAGATACCATCTTATTTTCGCCTCCTCCTTAGGAAAAATTCACCGGCAGACAGAAGAAGCAGACAAGCCGGAATCAAAAGGAGTATGGGCGACCGGCTATGCTCTGTGTCGGCGACCTGTGCCAGGGAAACGGCATCTTCCTTTACTGCAATGGTGTATGTCCCTGTATGGCTGATCTGAAAGGAGGCGGCTTTTGCCGCATCGTCATAGCCGGTCATGGGAATTTCCACGCCGCTTTCATCACCGAGGAACAATGTGCCGGCTGCCGGGTTATTTGGATAGGGCAGCATGACAGAAACATCCGGCAGGGAGTTGAGCACAGTTCCGTTGATGGAAAACGAAAAAGAAAAACCGCCATCCGTATCCTTTTGGATGATGACTTCAATCTGATCTTCGTTTTGGATACCCTCCGGCAAGGCGTCTTTGGGTATGCTGATGGTGATTCCCTGTTTGGAAAAGACGGCTCTTTGCTCCCCTGTTTGCAGCATCATCAAAAAGCGCGTGCCGGAAATCCGGTCGGTGGTTTCATCGAAGAACTCTGAAAAAACAGGTTTTTTGGAATCCGCACTTTCCGGGGGCTGCTGTAAAGCGGTATCTTCAGGAGGCGGCTGAATGATGGTATCGGGTGGATTGCCGCCTGCATCCCCTCCATCCCGGTCGCCATCGTGATACCCTTCAAGGACAATTTCATCTGCGCAGGTCAAGGATAGGATGCCGGTCTGTCCGCCGTCATAATCGACCTGAAGGCGGTAACTGCTGCCCGGCGTCAGCAGACGGGTGGCAATCGAGAGCATTTCCTGACCCACATAAACGCCACTTTCCAGACGGTTCCATGAACCGTTGTTTTCGGACAGCCATACGCTGATCTCATCCAGTTTCCCCGGTGGTGTGACCCAGGGAAAATGAAGGTTTCCTCTGGCAGCCAGAAAGCAGTTAATGTCCGGTCTGCCTGGAGCCTGTACAGAAACAGGAATTGAGATTTCAGGGAAAGCAATTCCCTCTGCAAACGCAGTATTTGCTGGTGCGGTCAGCTTTCCAATGGCATGGTACAGTCCCACAGTATTCAGATCAATACCGGAAAAATCCCATTCTACCACAGCGGTGTAGCTGGTTCCATTTTCCGCATAGCATTCCAGATAATACGGGGAAGCAGCGAACAATGCTTCCAGTGCTTCGGTTTCGCTGCCCTGTTGAACCGCAAACGCGTCCGTATAAGGATACCATTTCTCTATGGAGGTAATGACAGCAGGCGGCATTTCTTCCACCCGGACGGAAATCTGAAGCTCCTGCAATACAGTTTCACCAAAGGCATACCCCTCCGGCAGTTCAATCCGGCCTGCTGCGGTATATTCGCCCGGAGTGGTCTGGTCAATGGCCGAAAAATCCCATGCGACAGAAAATGTTTCCTGCCGGATTTCTTCACCTGCTGTTACAGTGGCGCAGACGGTTTGATATTGAAGGGCCAGCTGATAAATTTCCTCCAGGTCATCATCAGACGGTGTGGTTCTAAGGGGCAGGGTGAAATCTGGCAGGGAGCGCAGTTCGCCTTCATTTTGTATTTCTGTGACAAAGACGAGGGATACTTCTTCCGGTGCTTCCGGTGTTTCCGGGGTTCCGTTATCCAGTGTCTCCGAAGCCTCGCTTTCTAAATCCGGCAGAATCTCCGTTATTTCATCGGCATTGGCTGGGGTTGCGGTTTCAGCGGCAAATGCAGGGATACTGCCGGTGAAGCAGAGAAGGCAGGCCAGACAGCCACCCAGAATACGCCTGTGTATTTCCTTCATTCTCATACGATCCCCCCCATTCCAGAGAAAACATATTGGCGGTAGGCTTCCCGCAGCTGTTTTCCATTGCGGAGAGCAATCGGAAGCTCCTCGCCGTTTATCAAATGGAAGGTCTGACTGTCAACATGGCTGATATAATCCATGTTGATTAAAACGCCCCGGTAGCAGGGCAAAAAACGCTTGTCTTTCTGCAATGCGGCAGTGACCTCCTGAAAACCTCCGCTTACCGGTATCACGCGTTCCGCCGTATGAATCCGTGTCATACGGTTTTGATAATCTATGTATAGAATCTTCTCTGTGGGAAGTTCCAGCTTTTGACGGTCAGCCATAACCGAAAGTGTCATCACTTCATAGGGCGGTTTTAGCTGGCACAGCTCCATCGCTTCTTCAAATTCTGCCTGATGGAGCGAAAGCGGCTTCAGCAGATAATAGCTGGCGGACAGGCTGTACCCCATCCGGGCATAATCTTCTGTAATGGTCAGAAAAACGATCTTACAGAGCCTGTTTTTCTGGCGCAGTCTTCTGGCGGCCTCTATTCCATCCATGTTCTCCATATAGATGTCCATAAAGACAAGCTGAAAATTGACCTGGGCGGCAGCTTTCAGAAAATTCTCTCCGTCCTCAAATTCTGTCAGCGTATAGTCCAGCTGATGCTTTTTCATATAATTTTCCAGGCAGGCAGACAGTTCTTCTCTGTCCTCTGCTCTGTCATCCACAATCGCAATCTGCATCGTACCATCTCCTTTGCACAATAATCCAATATGAGTATAACATAAAACCGCAGGAAAAAACTTGCGTCTTAAACAGGAAACCTGCGTCTTAAACAAAGTCGGTTGTATTTCTCTTGACAAGATGCTACTCTAATTATGCTACCAGACTTTCCGATGAGAAGGTCTGGTTTTTTATTTGATAGGAAATCAGGAAAGGAGGCTCAGCATGAAAATCGCACTTTGTACAGAACTAAGAAATGTGGAATGGTTTGAAAGCAGGCTGCGCTCCCTTTTTGAAGGGGATGGGCAGCTTGTCATCGACGAGCTATGGAATGAGAAGCAGCTATCTCAGGCACTGCGGCGGAGCCGCTACCATGCGGTTGTCATCGCCATGACCGGGGCAAGGGGATTGGAGGCTGCCATTCAGGCAAAGCAGCTGGCACCGGAAGTACCGCTTGTCTGGTGGAGCGATGATGAAAACTTCGCCCTGATCGCGTATCAACTTCATATCCCGGCATTCCTCTCCATAGATTGTAGTGATCAGGAGCTATATGAGGCGATAAAACCCATCACGAAATGGAGGTGCGAACATGCGAATTGCGCTATGCAGTTATAGCCAGAAAGAAAAAGAAACCGCTTTGCTGATGAAGCTGGGCAAGGTAGACCGCTTTGATAACGGCGTATTTTGTACCTATGCCATGCAGCGGGATGGGCCTTATGATGCTGTGGTGGTCATGGAGGACGGAGCCAGGGGGATGAATTTCTGCATGAGCATACGAGGCTACAGCAGGGATGTCCCGCTCCTTTGGATCAGCGATCAGGCAGAATTTGAACCCCAAAGCCGCAGGCTGCAGGCGGACACCTTTTTGGTAAAGCCTGTGACGGAATATCAGCTGCGGGAGGCAGTATCCCAGCTGCTTCAGAAAACAACGAGAAGGAACGAACAACGTGAGGAGGATGAATAAAATGATATGGAAATGGAAACGGCCGGCCGCATTTTTACTGGCGGCGGCAATGATTTTTACGATGCCGGGCGTTCCGGCATCTGCGGTGGAAACCGATGTATCCGGCGTGTCCGGGAATGCTCCGGCGGAGTGCGTCTGCGAGACCCACTGTGAGCAGGGGGCGGTCAATCCCGACTGTCCGGTCTGCTCTGCGGAAAATGCAGACCTCTCTGCCTGCAAGGGAACAGAGCAGGCAACGCCCCTGATGGCAGCTGCGGCAGACGAGGAAACCATCTCCGGCAATGTTACCTGGGAGAACAGAAGCATAACTACCCCGGTGACGGTGAAGGGCGACACAACAATCACGCTGAAAGGCGAGAATACCATTACGATTACCGAGACCGCATATACCGCCGCTCTGGATATGTATTCCGCCAATCTGACCATTCAGGGAAGCGGCAGTCTGACGGTCAATGTTCCTACAGGGAAAGGTGGTATTGAGGACGGCAATTGGAGCGACACCGCCGGCGGGACGCTTACCATAAAAGACGGGGTAAAGATAACCACCAACGGCGGTCGGAACGGCTTGAGCGCTAAAACCATTGTGATTGAGGGTGGAAATCTGAATCTAAATTCAAATTGGGGTATTGTGACTGCATCCCTGACCATGAACGGAGGAACCCTTTACGCCACCGGAAAATCTGGTGCGTTTTTGAAGAGTAGCTATGGAGAGACCCGAAACATTGACAGCAGCCTGACCGTTCTGTATTCGGACCAACAGAATGCAAACACAGACGATATGTCGGTCGGCACAGCGGACGATACGACAAGAGAAGGGGAAGTCAAGACCATCTATATCGCCAAGATGGGGCCCCGCGCAAGCCTGACCGTCGGCGCGCAGCAGGGAACCCTGCAGGAAGGCTTGGGCCGTCAGACGGCGACCTTCTCCGTGACCGGCAGCAATGTCAAGAAGGAAACCCTGCAAGTGGCGTGGGATGGCGCGCACACCGGTCTGACGGCGGTAAAATCCGCTGACAACCAGACCATCACCGTTACCGCCGACAGCACCGTCAAGGAGGGCCGCTATAAGCTGAAGCTGACCGCAGACAGCGAAAATGGTTTCTCTCCCGCTAAGGCGACCGCCACCGCAACGGTCACCGTCGCCGCCGCGCCCAGAAACCCCATTACCATAAGAACGCAGCCGCAGGTCTCAAAAGGGAAAAACGATGGGCAATTTAAGGCGGATGTCTGGGTAATGGCCCAGCTGGACCGCGGTACGAGTGGTAATATCACCTATCAGTGGTATGTGAACGGAAAGGAATTTACAGGCACAGGCAGCGGCAGCTATAAAATCACCCTGACCCCATCCGACCTGACCACAACGGCGGGCAAGAACTGGGAGTACAGCGGCCGGGTCTACTGCAAGCTGTCCTATCAGAGCTATACCCTAGATACAAACACTGTCCCTGTTACCTTTAACACCTGCACCCATGAAAAATACACCCACGATGGCAAATGCCAACAGTGCGGCGAACCGTGCAGCAAGGATGTGCTCTTTATTCGCAACGGTATCCCCTATACGTTTGAAGGCGATAACCCTGAGGTTGGGTTCATTCTGTTCTCCGGCGGAACCGCTTATTTTGTGCGGGATACTGACGCAACCTTGAAAGCGGGGAACGGCGATACGGCGGACAAAAGGGACGTTACGCTGGACCTGCAGGGCCACAGGGTCAAGGCGCTGGATCTGCAAAATTTCCCGTACAAGAGCGTTACCATCCAAAACGGCACGATAAATGACATTGCCACCAGCGCCCCCACGGTGTTGATATTAGACAGCGTTAAAACAGATCAGGAGGTCTTTTCTACCTATTTTACCCTGACGGTAAAGGGCAACTGCGTGTTTGAGCAACTGGTGGAATTCCAGGGGAAAACCCAGCTCCAGGGCGGCACGTTCCAAGATGGAATCAGAGTAGAACCTGGTGAGCAGGCTCTGGCTCTGCTGGCGGAGGGATGTGCCTTTGCAGACACTGATGACAGTGAAATTTTGAATGTTTCCGAAGTAAGCATCAAGAGTAGAAGCGTCAAAGTGGTCGCGCATACCTGCCAATATCAGAACGGCAAATGTGCCTGCGGCAGAAGCTGCGACCATGTGGGCAAGGTGGATAAGGATGGTTACTGCACCTTCTGCAAAGCGCTGGTGGAGGCATTTGAAATCGGCGGCAAGCGATACACCAGTCTGGAAAACGCGCTGGATGCCGCGCAGGACGGTGACACGATTACTCTGCGGGGGCCGTTGGCGATCGAGAACATAGAGCCGATCGAGATCAGCAAAAACATTATACTGAACTTAAATGGATTCACCCTGAGCAAATCCCGTGAGGAGGCGCTTCTTTGCATCCTCGGCTCCAATGTAGCCATAACAAACGGCAAGGTGCAAAGCACCTGTGTCTCCAAGTCCGCTAATGCGGTGGAAGTTGGAAAATTTGACCACACAGGCGCAAAGCTGACGCTGGACAATGTCACCCTGGAGGGAAGCGTAGGCGGCGGAACTGGCGTCCGTGGATTTGGGCTTTTCTTCCTTACCGGGAACGAAGCCGTGGTAACGAGCGGCACGTTCACCGGCGGCATCTACACGGAGGGAACGCTGAGCATGTCCGGCGGCAACGCGGATCAGCTGAAATTGGGATATAATAGCAATATTCGTGTGACCCTGTCCGGCGGCTCCTTTAACAGCATCAAAATCGGGAATGGCGCAGATTATCAGTCCCTGCTGGCAGCGGGCTATGCCTATCAGAAGCAAGGCGGCGCATGGGTCAAGCTGTCGGAGATGAATGAGAATACTGCCGTAACCGTTGTGAAGTGCAGCCACCCGGATGACCCTTCCGGCGGGAAGGTTTGCCCCTACTGCGGCTATGCCGCTGAGGTGACAAAGAAGGACGGCAGCATTTCCTACTATCTGACGGCAGATGCCGCCATCGCCGCAGCTAACGGCGGTACGGTGAAGCTGCTGGCAAATGCAGTCGAGATCACCATCAGCAGCCCGCTCAAGCTGAATCTGAACGGTAAGACGGCGGCAAAGCTGACCGTCACCGGAGATGTCACGCTGGCATCCCTCCTGCCGGAGGGCTACGCTTTTAAGAGCGGCAGTACCTGGATCAGCGACCTTAGCGGTACGGAGCTGACCAATGTTTCTATGGCCAAGATCACCATCAAGAGCATGGACTATCTGACCAAGATGAGCATGACTTATGGCGGTACGGGGACGCTTCTTGTCAAGGTAGCGAAGGAACCCGGCACAGGCGCTGTAAGCTTCCAGTGGTACAAGGTGGAGAACGGCAAAGAGACAGCAGTTGGCAGCGCGACAACAAAGAATCAATTTGATCTTTCTGCACTAAAGCTGCCCGCAGGCAATCATACCTTCCGCTTTTCCGCCACTTGCGACGGCTACGAGAAGATGAGCGAGGATATTGCTGTGACGGTACAAAAGGCCGACATCAGGTCAATCACGCCTCCCACAGCGCAGGAAAACCTGACCTATACCGGCCAGGAGCAGGCGCTCATTACCGCAGGCAGCGTGGCGAACTATGGCACTATGCAGTACAGCCTGACCGAGAACGGTACATACAGTCAGGACATCCCTACCGGCACCGATGCCGGAACATATACCGTGTGGTATCGGGTGATTGGCGATGAAAACCACAACGATACCGCACCCACCAGCGTGGCGGTCAGGATTGGAAGGAAACCGCTGACGATCACCAAGGTAGCGTGTGCGGCCAAGATCTACGACGGCACGACAACCGTGGAACCCACCAGCGTGATCTTCGACAACATGACCTTGAACCGAGGCACAGACTACACCGTGACCGCCAGATTTGACGATGCCAGTGTGGGCAACGGCAAGAACATCACTGCCACAGTGACCCTGATGGGGCAGGCCGCGAAGAATTACGCCCTGGAGCAGAGCAGCTTCCCTACCACTGGCAGCATCACCAAGGCCGCTGCGCCTGACTTCACCAAGGAAACTGCGCTCGACATTGTAAACGGCCACGAAAAGACCTACACTGTGACGCTCCCCACTCTGCCCCCGCTGGAAACGCCCAAAGAGTATGGTGCACCCACCTATGAGATCAGCGAAATCAAACTGGATGGCCGCTACTACACCAGCGGCGCGAAGGTGGAAAACGGCAAGCTGATCCTGCCGATTCAGAAAAATGACGTGAAAACCACCGGCTCTGTGGGCACAGTGACCGTAGTAATCAAGAGTACAAACTATGCGGACATCACGCTGACCGTCAATGTCAATGCGACCGACAAGCTTCTCCCTACTGTTACGGCACCTACGGCAAACGCCCTGACCTACAATGGTACAGAACAGGCGCTGGTTACAGCAGGCAAGACCACTGGCGGCACGATGCTCTACCGGCTTGACGATTCCAAATGGAGCGAGCAGATTCCCACAGCGAAAAACGCCGGGGAATACACCGTTTGGTATAAGGTGCAGGGAAACGCAGAGTACGCAGATGTGGCAGAACAAAGCTTGACTGTGACCGTTTCCGATCGGCCTTCCGGCGGCGGCGGAGCATCCGGTGGTGGTGGAGTATCTGGTGGCGGCGGTGGCGCAGCCCCGGCTCCGACACCGTCTGATGCGGATGTCATCACAGTCAAAGAAGACACGAAGGACAATACGACCTCCAAGCCGGGTGCGGAAACCGACACAACTATAACAACCAAGACGACCGTCAAGCATACGACGACCGAAACGACCAAGAACGAGCAGGGACAGGATGTTTCCAAGACCACAGCCAGCGTTTCCAAAGACCTCGGCGATAAGCTGCTCGACCAAGCGGTTTCCAATAAGTCCAACATGATTGAGATTACCGTCAAGTCCAGCGACGCGAATAACAACGGCGGCACAGGTGCAGGCGCGGCGGACAGCGTGAAAGCAACCGAAGTCGAGTTGCCAAAGGCGACCGTCAACGCGATCGCCAAGGACACGAACGCCGACCTTGTCATCAAGACCGACAACGGCGAAGTCGTCCTCGACAACAAGACCTTAGAAACGATTGCAGGCGCAGCCAAGGGTGACACCGTAACCATCGTGGTGGGCGAAAACACCCAGCTCAAGGAAACGCAGAAACCGGCGGAGAAGATCGTCGGCAAGAACGGCACGCTCTTCGAGCTTGTCGCGAAGATTGGCGAAAAACACCTGCATCAATTTGAAGGCGGCAAGGCTTATGTGACTCTGCCGATGCCGGATAAGCTCAAAGGCAAAGACGTCCTCGTGCTCTACATCGACGACAACGGCCTCTGCAAGATCCTGAACCACAGCGTAGTGAAGATCGGCGCAGAAGATTACATTCGCTTCACGACGACCCACTTCTCGACCTTCGCAGTCGTCGACAAAGACGAAGCAGAGCGGTTAATTAAAGAACAGAACGCCGCCCACGTCAAAGAACTGATGCAGAGCGCGAAGTTCAAAGTGACCACCACTAAGACGAGCAAGAAATCCGTCAAGGTACAGGTTGCAGCCAAGAGCAGCAAGAGCCTGATCTCCGACATCAAGTCGCTGGGCTACACGGTCAAGTACCAGTTCTATCGCTCGACGAAGAAGACCGCAGGCTACAAGCTGCTCAAGACAAGCAGCAAGAACAGCTTTATCAGCACCAAGGGCACGAAGGGCAGAAAATATTACTACAAAGCCCGCGTGTTGGTCTATGACGGAAGCAAACTTGTGGCTAGGAGTACACTCAAGCGGTGCAGCTATGGCGCAAGACGTTAATGCAAAACTGATTTTTTGCTAACAGAATATAGAATTTTTACTTAGGGCTGACTGTAACAGGTCAGCCCTATTTCTTTGATAATAACTATACTGATTATAGTGATACTGATCTTATCCTTTCCTATCCGGAATGGAACAGGAATGATAAGATGTAATATAACTAATGTTGAGGCTGTGGTCTGCCTTTATTGTAGAAAATTTTTTCGCTATCTCATATAAAAGTGTGATTGATAAGCATTAAATTTTAATAATTTTGTGATTTCGGTTGTGATTTTCATAGATTTCGCATATAATAAAAGTGTGATTATAAAGCATAAAACTCCAATAAAAATGTGAGGAGTGATTCTATGGAACGATTTATCTTAAAAAAGTTGCTGGATTGGAAGGATTCTCCCTACCGTAAGCCTTTAATCTTGAAGGGCGTACGTCAGGTGGGTAAGACGTGGATTCTAAAAGAGTTCGGCAGACGCTGTTATGAAAATACAGCCTACTTTAACTTCGACGAAAACGAAGAATATAAACAATTTTTTGAAACAACCAAGGATGTGGACCGGATTCTACAAAACCTTATGCTGGCAAGCGGTCAAAAAATATTGCCAGAAAAGACCCTTATCATTTTTGATGAGGTGCAGGACTGCCCGAAGGTTATCAACTCCATGAAGTATTTTTGCGAGAACGCACCGCAATATCACGTTGCCTGTGCCGGTTCTCTGTTGGGGATTGCTCTGGCGAAACCTTCCTCTTTTCCGGTGGGTAAGGTCAACTTTATGCAGATTGACCCGATGACCTTTAATGAATTTCTACTTGCCAACGGTGATGAAAATCTGGCGCAGTATCTGGAACAGGTGGATACCCTTGAACCTATCCCTGACGCCTTCTTTCATCCACTGTATGAGAAGCTGAAGATGTACTATGTCACCGGTGGTATGCCGGAGCCGGTATTGATGTGGACGGAGGCACGGGATGTTTCTGCCATGCAGGAAGCATTGTCCGGAATCATCGGAGCCTATGAGCGTGATTTTGCCAAGCATCCTAATCTCAGCGAGTTCCCGAAAATCTCAATGATTTGGAAGTCTATTCCTTCTCAACTGGCAAGGGAGAACAAGAAATTTATTTATAAGGTGGTCAAGGAAGGCGCACGAGCCCGTGAGTACGAGGATGCATTGCAATGGCTGGTAGATGCCCGTTTGGTGCATAAAATTTATCGCAGCTCAGCTCCCGGTCTGCCGATTGCAGCCTACGATGACTTATCTGCTTTCAAGATTTATCTGGTGGATGTGGGACTGCTCCGCCGTTTGGCACAGTTGGCTCCCACTGCCTTTGGCGAGGGTAATCGCCTTTTTACTGAATTCAAAGGCGCTTTGACCGAAAACTTTGTATTGCAGACTTTAATTACTCAGCTTGAAGTCATGCCCCGTTATTGGAGCCGGAACAACCCACCTTACGAGGTGGATTTCCTCATTCAGCGGGAGAACGACATCTTCCCCGTGGAGGTCAAATCCGAAGCCAACACAACCAGCAAGAGTATGAAGAAGTTCAAGGAACTGTTCCCTGATAAGGTCAAGCTTCGCATCCGTTTCTCATTGGACAATCTGAAATTGGACGATGATGTGTTGAATATCCCGCTGTTCATGGCAGAACAGGCGGATCGATTGATTGGATTGGCATTGGAACAGGGCAACGCACAGTAATAGAAGTATGGAGAATACAGATATGGCTAAGGTGACAGATCCGTTACACCCTGCTATACCGGAATCGCCATGGAAGAAGGTGGCAAGGCATAAATTGTGATAATGCCGTCATATGACTAAACTTCCAATTGCCATAATTCTTAAAGTACAGTAAAATAATAGCAAATCCGTAAGACACAAGGAGTAACAGTTATCATGCAGTTTAAGAAAACACTGGAAATCAAGGCAAATCATAAGCAGGTGGTAATCAATGTCGCAGATATACTATATATCAAGGCATCGGTGAATGACTGTTACATTCATGTGACAAGCGGAAGCGTATATAAGACCAGAAGCACCTTAGAGGCAATGGAGGCACAGGTCGGGGAATATTTTCTGAAAGTGCACCGTACTTATCTGGTGTGTATCATGGCAATCCATGCATTAGAAGATACGCTGACACTTATCAATGGAGAAGAGCTCAACTATGCAACACGCAGGAGAAAGGAAATCCTTGCACAGCTGCAGGAGAAGCAGAGAAAGCTTATAGCAACCTTTGCCCTGCCGAACACTCCTCAGACACCGGAAGAGTATCATGCATTTTACCAGAGCTTTGACCAGATGCCATTTGCCTTTACGGATATCGAGATGGTATTCAATGAGGACGGGCATG
>ERZ1023633.468-NODE-468-length-16863-cov-8.791468_pt1 | contig 16863 bp, 10 predicted proteins | sample MGYA00380333_ERZ1023633 | MGnify/ENA primary metagenome ERZ1023633 (study PRJEB33179, sample SAMN07448972) | human gut metagenome | biome: Human-gut; feature: Human associated habitat; material: Faeces | host: Homo sapiens | place: India: Bhopal | collected...
TATAAAACCAAATCTATCTAAAAATGTATGATCACTTTACTTCCAGATATGACGAAGCAGTTATCGGTTTCGCTATTAATTGGGGGGGGGTATTATGCTCTGCGCCACAAACGCATCAGCAGCTGACGAACTCGCACGTTCGGTTTACAATGTAGCTCAAACACCGCAGAACCAGCAGGTTACTGGTCGCGTTCTTGATGCCGCTGGCGAACCGCTTATTGGCGTTAGAATTGTAGAAAAAGGCAACAAGAGCAACGGAACGGTTACCGACATTGATGGTAACTTCTCACTCCGTGTTTCTAAATCACAAACAGTTGTAGTTTCTTACGTAGGCTATAAGACTCAGGAAATGTCTGTAGCAGGCAAGAAGACCCTTGACATTACTCTTCATGAGGATGCTGAGATGCTGAGCGACGTTGTCGTTATCGGTTACGGTACAGTGAAGAAAGCCGACTTGGCTGGTTCTGTTGCCATCATGGACAGCAAGTCGTTCAAGGATCAGCCGGTAGCACGTGTTGAGGATGCCCTCAACGGTCGTATGTCGGGTGTGCAGGTAATGTCTTCTGGCGTTCCTGGCGGTGCTATGAAGATTCGTGTGCGTGGTGCGAGCTCTGTGAACAAGAGCAACGACCCGTTGTACGTAGTTGACGGCATCGTTCGCGAGACTGGTCTTGAGGGTATCAACCCTGAGGATATCCAGAGCATTCAGGTGCTGAAGGACGCTTCGTCTACAGCTATCTATGGTGCACGCGGTGCCAACGGTGTTGTAATGGTTCAGACCAAGATGGGTAAGGCCGGCACAACTCAGGTTACATTCGACGCTTCGCTCGGTGTTTCTAACGCATACAACGTACCTGAGGTAATGAGCACTAAGGACTATGCAAACGCTTTGGTACAATACAAGGGTGCTGACGCTAACGCTCTCGCTGGTTATATCGACGGCAGCAAGAAGGGTATCGACTGGATGGACCAGCTGCTCCACACCGGTGTTACACAGAACTATAAGGTGGCTATCTCTAAGGGTACAACCGGCACACAGACATATTTCTCTGCCAACTATATGGACCAGACAGGTGTTATTCGCGACACTGAGTCGAAGCGCTACTCTGTTAAGTTCAACATCCACAACAAGCTCTTCTCTTGGTTGGAGCTCACGGCCGACGCTAACCTCTCTCGTACAGAGAACAGCGGTTCCGCAGGCTTCGCTCAGAACCAGTCGAACCCAATCTGGGTAGGTCTTAACTACTCTCCGACAATGGAGATGAAGGATGCAAGCGGCAACTACAACAAGGACCCGTACAACAATATCCAGCAGAACCCGTGGGGCTTGGTCCACGCTAACCAGAGCGACCGCAACCGTACAATGGTTACGGGCCATGTCGACTTGAAGTTCAACATCTGCGACGGCTTGACATTCACAACAACAAACGGTATCGACTTCAACGACTACAAATGGTACACCCTCGCTTCCAAGACCGTTAACGGTACTACAAACATGGGCAACAACAATGCTCAGGTGATGGGTCTGCAGTCGACCAACAACCTTACATACCAGCACTCTTGGGGCGACCACAACCTTACTGCTACCGGCGTATGGGAGGCAACAAGCCGCGAGACACGCTCTATGGGTATCGATGGTAAGGACCTGGCTCAGGAGTTCGTAGGCTACTGGAACGTGAAGAACGCCGCTACACGCGACGCAAGCAACGGCTACAGCAAGTGGACAATGCTCTCTGGCGTAGCTCGCGTTATGTACAACTACGCTGACCGCTACATGCTCACCGGTACACTCCGTGCCGACGGTTCGAGCCGCTTCACAAACAAGAAGTGGGGTTACTTCCCGTCAGTAGCTGCAGCATGGACAGTGTCTAACGAAAGCTTCTGGGAGCCGATGCGCAACGTTGTTGACAACTTCAAGATTCGCGCAAGCTACGGTATCATCGGTAATCAGGACATCACTCCGTACTCTACACTCGCAAGCATCTCTACAACCGGCTTCAACTACGGTACAAAGAACACATACTCAGGCTATTGGGCTGGCGGTATTGCTACTCCTGACCTGACATGGGAGAAGGTTAAGCAGTTCGACCTCGGCTTCGACTTCGGCTTCTTCAACAACCGCTTGAGCCTCGGTGTCGACCTCTTCTGGAAGAACACTACAGACGCCCTGCTCCTGCAGAGCACTCCGGGCTACCTCGGTGGTCAGAGCTACTGGACAAACGCAGGCGAAGTTAGCAACAAGGGTGTTGACGTAAGCTTGACAGCACAGATTCTGCAGAAGAAGGACCTCCAGTGGACATCTACTCTCAACGTTAGCTACTTGAAGAACGAGGTAACTAAGCTTACAGCTCAGACTCCGCGTCTCTACGGCTTCAGCCCGTCACCGGGTACAGTAGAAGCAAGTACCATCATCACCGAGGGTGAGGCTATCGGTACATTCTACGGCTACAAGTGGGCAGGCCTTGAGAAGGGCAACGACGGCAAGTACTATGACACATACTACACAGCCGACGGCGGCAAGACACGCACTCCGGACGCCGACAAGGACCGCTTCGTTCTCGGACGCTCTAACCCGGACGTTACATTCGGCTGGAACAACACCATCAACTTCAAGAACTGGGAGTTCAACGCATTCTTCAATGCAGCATTCGGTGCTAAGCGCCTCAACCTCGTGCGCTACGCCATGAACTCAGCAGTAGGTGCTTCGATGTTCGTAACCGATAAGGACTACTTCTCAGAGGTTGGCAAGTCAATGCCGTCTCTCGACGCAGCAGGCAACAAGACATACGGCAACTCAGACAAGTGGCTCGAGAACGCTAACTACCTCCGTTGCGAGAACATCAGCGTAGCTTACACTCTGCCGCGCAAGCTCACTAAGTTCGCTGACGTACGTCTGTCGCTCTCTGCACAGAACCTCTTCACCATCACAGGCTACAAGGGTATGGATCCTGCTGGCGCAGCATTCTCTGAGCACAACGTCGACAACAACAACGGTATCGACATGGGTGCTTATCCTAACCCGCGTACCTTCACATTCGGTGTACGTCTGAACTTCTAAAACCATAAATTAACAATCTAAACAACGAAACAAAATGAATAAAAAGATATTACTGGGTTGCCTTTTCGCTGCTTCGGTGCTGACAACAACAACGTCTTGTAGCGACTTCCTCGACGAGGATCCGAAGGGACAGATGTCAGAAGGCAACGTATTCAAGAGTCAGGCTGACCTTGATGCAAGCATCCATACAATCTACGAGAAGTTGAACCAAACACAGTCGTGGACTAACCCTATGTACCCGCAGTGGCAGGGCGACGATATGACAGCCAATCCTGGTTCAAACAAGCAGGCTGTTGCTGCGCTCGACGTGTTCAGCTCTGACGGTGCCAACAAGGGCGTAACAGACGCATGGGGACAGCACTTCTCTCTTATCAAGGCTTGCAACTGGGTAATTGAGAACGCATCAAAGACTCCTACATCTCAGGAGGAAATCAACATCGCTCTCGGCAACGCACACTTCTGGCGTGCATACGCTTACTTCTATCTGGTACGCGTGTTCGGTCCGCTGCCTATGGTTCTAAAGACCGACCCGAGCGCTACTAACGTTGCTCCGTCAAGCGTTGAGGAAATCTACAACCTCATCGTAGAGGACCTGAAGAAGGCTGAAGGCTGGTTGCCTACAAGCTACAGCCAGGCTCCGCGTAACCACGACGGCGTAGACGCATGGGTTACAAAGCAGGCTACTCAGGCTACACTCTCTGCAGTGTACATGGCAATGGCAGGCTACCCGCTCAACAAGGGCAAGGAGTACTACGCTCTCGCTGCTGCAAAGGCTAAGGAAGTTATCGACAACAACGGCACATACGGCTTCTACAACGACGCTGACTGGAGCCACGTCTACTCAATGGGCCACAACTACAACAAGGAGACACTCCTCGGTATCGACAACAACTGGAACTCTGGTTCTTGGGATCACGACTCTGAGCTTACTTCTTGCTGCCGCTTCGAGGGTCTCGGCGATGGTGGCTGGGGCGATGCTTGGGGCGAGATCGCATTCTGGAAGCGTTATCCGGAAGGACCACGTAAGGATGCTGTGTATGCTCCGAAAATCACTTTCCAGGACGGTGCTACAATCACTAAGGTTTGCAACTGGTGGGATCTCGATGCAGAGGGCAAGCCGGTTGTTGAGGCTTACCACCCAATGTTCGCTATCTACTCTGTAAACTGCGACGGCGACAACCTCGCTAAGGAGAAGTTCGCTCCGTACAACTATCTCGAGCCTAACTACACCAACATGACTAACGGTCGTCGTCATCGTCTGATCCGTTACGCAGAGCTCCTCCTATGGTACGCAGAGAGCGCTGCTCGTTCTGGTGGCGATTTGGCTAAGGCTAAGGAGTATCTGCGTGAGGTACGCAAGCGCGCCGTTACCGACTTCGAGAACGTAACTCTCTCTGACGGCACAAAGGTTGCTATCGCTAACATGACTGCAGACCAGCTCGCTGAGGCTTGCTACATCGAGCACGGATGGGAGGTTGCAGGTCAGTGGACACAGATGGTTACACGCCGCGCCGACGAGCTCCGTATGAACGAGCTGAAGAAGAACTTCGACTACCGTGTTGCTAACAAGCCTGTTGTTGTGGCTGTAGAGAACGGTAAGGAATACACAGCTAAGGAGAGCGTTCCGGTTGTTAAGTCTACATGGGCTGGCGACGAGTCTATCTACTGTCCTTATCCGACAACAGAGGTTGAGAAGAACCCGAACTTGAAGCGTTAATCAACGATTAACAATACAAATATCATCCTCGCAGACGCTAATGCGTTTGCGAGGATTTTTCATTAGGAGGGTATGGCATCCCTGCCATACCCACGCAATTAGCTTTTTAGCTATATGGAGGGCGGCTATTTGGCTACTGGAGGGCGGCTATTTGGCTACTGGAGGGCGGCGTGGGTATGGCAAGGATGCCATACCCTCCTAATACATGCCTCGCTACACAATAAAAGCAGGAGTTATACGTTTTGTTAATTAAACAGAACATATCAATGAAGAAAGAAATAAGACTCTACTCCACCCTATTCATCCTCGCTATATCTGCGCTCATGCTCAGCGGTTGCGGTGCGGAGAAGAACCTGAAGAAGGGTGAGAAGTATCTTGCGGTGGGCGAATACTACGATGCAGCGACGCAGTTCAAGCGTGCCTATCAGCGCACTGCGCCGAAAGAACGCGAGCAGCGTGGCAAGATAGCACTGAAGGTGGCTTACTGCAACGAGCGCATCAACTCTACGCAGAAGGCGATTGCGGCATACAGCAACGCCATCAGATACAACCAGGCTTCGACGCAGGACCGCCTCAACTACGCCCGTCTGCTGCTGAAGAACGGCGCATACAAGCAGGCGGAGACAGAGTTCAGCGCTGTGCTCGACTCGATGCCCGACAACGTGCTTGCAAAGAACGGACTCGCCTCGGCTGAGAACGCACCGCAATGGAAGAAGGAGGGTTCGCGCTATCAGGTGAAGCGCATGGACGTGTTCAACTCACGCCGCGCCGACTATAGCCCAGTGCTCGGTGGCGACCAATACGACTACCTCTACTTCACCTCTACACGCAACGACGCTACGGGCAACGAACTGAGCGGCATCACCGGAGCGAAGGCTGCCGACATCTTCGTATCGCAGAAGGACGAGAAGGGAAAGTGGCAGAAGCCGGAGCCGGTGAACGGCGGACTGAACACGGAGTATGACGAGGGTGCCTGTGCGCTGACGCCCGACGGTAAGACGATGTACGTCACGCAGTGTCAGACCGACCCGTCGTATCCGCGCTATGCGCAGATTGTGACATCGCAACGCGCTGATGCTGCATGGGGAAAGCCCGAGGAATTCAAAGTGACGAACGACACGCTCTCGAGCTACGCCCACCCTGCGGTGTCGCCCGATGGCGAATGGCTCTACTTCGTATCGGACATGCCGGGCGGACTGGGCGGACTGGACATCTGGCGAGCACGCATCACGTCGTTGGGTCTTGTGGGTGTGGAGAACTTAGGCGAACCAATCAACACGCCGGGCAACGAGATGTTCCCTACGTTCCGTGCCAACGGCGACCTTTACTTCTCGAGCGACGGTCATGTGGGAATGGGTGGTTTGGACATCTACATCGCATCGCCGAATAAGAACGGTGGCTACACCATTGAACATCCGGGGTATCCGCTCAACTCGCAGGGCGACGACTTCGGCATGACGTTCGAGGGTGTGCATAACCGCGGCTACTTCTCGTCGAACCGCAACGACGGCAGGGGCTGGGACAAGATTTACAGCTTTGAGAACCCGGAGATTGTGCAGAACGTGAAGGGTTGGGTGTACGAGCCGGACGGCTACGAACTGCGTGAGGCACTTGTGTACATCGTCGGATCGTACGGCACGAACAAGAAGCGGAGCGTGAAGGGCGATGGCTCGTTCGACTATGTGATTGACCCGAACGTCGACTATATCTTCCTCGCAACGTGCAAGGGATTCCTCAACCATAAGGAGGAACTACGTGTAAAACCGGCTGATGAGTCGGAGGAATACGTGATGCAGTTCCCACTTGCTTCCATCACGGCACCGGTGCTTATCGACAATATCTTCTACGACTTCGACAAGGCTACGCTCAGACCGGAGTCGACGGCTGCGCTCGACGAACTGGTGAAGTTGCTTAACGAGAATCCGAACGTGACGATAGAGCTTTCGTCGCACTGCGACTATAAGGGCTCGGCGGTGTACAACAAGGGACTCTCGCAGCGACGCGCCGAGTCGGTGGTTGCCTACCTCACGGAAAAGGGAATCTCGCGCGACCGTCTCTCGCCAGTGGGCTACGGCAAGGAGAAACCGAAGACTATCCGCAAGAAACTCACCGAGAAGTATCCCTGGCTGAAGGAAGGCGACGTGCTCTCGGAGGAGTTCATCCTTACGCTCGACAAGGACAAGCAGGAAATTTGCAACCAGTTGAACCGCCGCACGGAGTTCATCGTGCTGCGCACAACGTACGGCATGTTCGACAAGGACGGAAAGCTGAAGAAGGACGCGCTGCAGAAGCAGCCGTCAGAGAAGAAAAAGGAAGACAAAAAGGAAGACTTTGACTTCTTTATCGAATAACATATTTAGGAGGGTATGGCATCCCTGCCATAACCACGCAATTAGCCTTAAGTATGCCTTAGTGGCGTGGGTGTGCAGCAGAAAGATGCACAAGCATGAGGGCTGCGTGGGTATGGCAAGGATGCCATACCCTCCTAAGTTATAAATAAACAACCGTCTACACAAGAACTGGAAGATATGGTAGGTATTTTCATGTAAACAACAAAAAAGGGTATGCATATCTGCATACCCTTTTCTATTATTTATAATACATTAGTTTATTCAGCGCGGAAGCTCGGAAGGTCTTCCTTTACGAAGTTCATGATGTACACATGCTCTGCCATAACCTCAGCCTGAGCCATGCGAACGTATACGTTAGCGCTCTTAGAGAAGAGCTCAGCCGAACGTGTAGCGTCCTCGAGGATGAGCAGCGACATAACGATGTCGCCAGTCATGTTGTACAGACGACGTGCGAGGAAGTCCTGCACCTCCTGGTCCTGAGCCTCCTTCACGTAATCGAGAGCCTGCTCGTAGAGCTGCACCATCTCAACGACGCGAGCCTTCAGCGGCTGCAACTCCTCTGCAACCTCCTTCTCGAGCATCTCCTTGATGATGCCGAGGTAGGTGCCGTTGGTGATGTAGCGGATAGCGGCAACCACCTGCAACTGTGTCGTACCCTCGTAGATAGAGAAGATACGTGCGTCGCGATAGAGGCGCTGACACTTGTACTCCATGATGAAGCCCGAACCGCCGTGTACCTGTATAGCATCGTATGTGTTCTGGTTGGCATACTCCGAGTTCATACCCTTAGCAAGCGGGGTGAACGCATCGGCAAGGCGCGAGTACTTCTTCAGCTCTGCACGCTCCTCGGGTGTGAGCTTGCGCTCGCGAGAGATGTCCTCAAGAGCCTTGTAGATGTCTACGTAACGTGCTGTCTGGTATAGGATAGAACGACCGGCGTCGAGCTTAGCCTTGATGCGTGCAATCATGTCATAAACAGCCGGGAACTTAACGATGGCTGTGTCGAACTGCTTGCGCTCGCGAGCGTACTTCAGAGCCTCGTCGTAAGCAGCCTGGCTAACGCCTACCGACTGTGCGGCGATGCCGAGACGTGCGCCGTTCATGAGAGCCATTACGTACTTGATGAGTCCGAGGCGTGTAGAGCCGCAGAGCTCTGCTTTGGCGTTCTTATAAACAAGCTCGCAGGTCGGTGAACCGTGGATACCGAGCTTGTGCTCGATGTGACGAACAGTTACGCCGCCGTCGCGCTTGTCGTAGATGAACATAGACAGACCACGACCGTCGCGTGTGCCTTCCTCAGAGCGTGCGAGCACGAGGTGGATGTCAGAGTCGCCGTTGGTGATGAATCGCTTCACACCGTTCAGACGCCATGTGCCGTCCTCGTCCTGTGTCGCCTTGAGCATCACGCGCTGAAGGTCAGAGCCAGCGTCAGGCTCGGTAAGGTCCATAGACATTGTCTCGCCAGCGCAGACACGTGGGATGTACTTCTGGCGCTGCTCCTCAGAGCCGAACTCGTAGAGAGTCTCGATACAGTCCTGCAGCGACCAGATGTTCTGGAAGCCGGCATCGGCAGCCGAAACAATCTCCGAAGCCATAGAGTACGGAGTGATAGGCATGTTCAAGCCGTTGTAGCGGCGAGGCATAGAGATACCCCACAAACCAGCCTGGCGTGTAGCCTCGATGTTGTCGTAGGTCTTCGATGCGTAGTGCATACGTCCGTCTACGAGGTGCGGACCTTCGAGGTCTACGTCCTCAGAGTTTGGCTCGATGATGTTGGCAGCGATGTCGCCAGTGATCTCGAGCACACGCTTATAGTTCTCGATAGCGTCCTCGAAGTCGACGGGCGCATCCTCATATTTATCTTTGTCGGCGAAGTTGCGCTCCTTGAGCTCTACTACGCGCTGCATTTCCGGGTGATTAAGATAGAAATCGTACTCCGGATGGTCGGTATAAAAGTTAGCCATTACTTATTGTTTGCCTTATAGTACTTGATGAGTTTCGGAAGTACCTCCTCAACGGTGCCGGTGATTACATAGTCGGCAATCTTGTTGATAGGAGCATCCGGGTCGTTGTTCACAGAGATGATGATGCCAGAGTCCTGCATACCGGCGATGTGCTGTATCTGACCAGAGATGCCGCATGCGATGTACACCTTCGGGTGAACAGTTACACCGGTCTGACCGATCTGACGGTCGTGGTCGCACCAGCCAGCGTCAACGGCAGCGCGGCTTGCGCCAACCTCGCCGTGAAGTTCCTTGGCAAGCTGGAAGAGCATGTCGAAGTTCTCCTTAGAGCCTACGCCGTAGCCACCAGCCACAACGATAGGAGCACCCTTGAGGTTGTGCTTTGCAGCCTCAACGTGGCGGTCGAGCACCTTCACAACGAAGTCTGCCTCGGGCACGTACTTGGCTACGTCCGGGTAAACCACCTCGCCCTTTGCCTCGCCCTCGTAGAGAGCCTTCTGCATCACACCGCTGCGCACGGTAGCCATCTGCGGACGGTGCTCAGGGTTGACGATAGTAGCCACGATGTTGCCACCGAAAGCCGGACGAATCTGATAGAGCAGATTGTCGTAGTGAACGCCACTCTTCTTGTCGTCGTAGTCGCCAATCTCAAGCTCTGTACAGTCGGCTGTAAGACCGCTGGTGAGCGAAGAAGAAACACGCGGACCGAGGTCGCGACCTATAACTGTAGCACCCATAAGCGCTATCTGCGGCTGCTCCTCCTTGAAGAGGTTCACAAGGATATCGGTATGAGGAGCCGATGTGTAAGGGAAGAGGCCCTCAGCGTCGAAGACGAAGAGCTTGTCAACGCCGTAAGGCAGAATCTGATCCTCCACCTTGCCCTTGATGCCTGTGCCCGCAACCACAGCGTTCAGCTCTACGCCGAGCTGGTTGGCGAGCTTGCGGCCCTTGGTGAGAAGTTCCTGAGACACTTCCTGAACCTGAGTGCCTTCTATCTCGCAATATACAAATACGTTGTTCATTATCCAATAATCTTTTCGTCCAACAATTCCTTTACCAAGCCCTCGATGTCGGCATCGCAGCCGGTGAGGGTCTTGCTCTCCTTAGCCTGGAACACAATGTTCTTGACAGCCTTCACCTTTGTAGGCGAACCGCTCAAACCGCACTGCTGCGGGTCGCCGTCTACGTCGGCAACGGTCCACTGGTTGAGTGTGAGGTAAGGACGCTCCTCGTAGAGGTAGTTGTACTTATCCTCGGGCTTGCGCTCCATAGGAGCTGTGGCACGCTTGTACTTCATGACGAGTTTGGCGTTAGCCGGACGGCACGGAGCCGCAGAACCAGTCACTGTAACTACGAGCGGCATCGGAGCCTCAACGGTCTCTACACCGCCGTCGATGTGGCGACGGATGGTGAGTTTGCCGTCCTCGCACTTGAGGATTTCCTCAGCGTATGTCACCTGCGACAAGCCGAGCTTCTGAGCCACCTGCGGACCCACCTGCGCTGTGTCGCCGTCAATAGCCTGACGACCACCGATCACTACGTCAACGTCGCCAATCTTCTGGATGGCTGTAGCCAAAGCGTAAGATGTAGCGAGTGTGTCGGCACCTGCAAACAAACGGTCGGTAAGCAACCAGCCTGTATCTGCACCGCGGTAGAGACCTTCGCGAATAACCTCTGCTGCACGCGGAGGACCCATTGTCAAAATACCTACTGTTGAACCCGGATTCTGCTCCTTCAGACGCAGAGCCTGCTCCAACGCGTTCAAATCTTCGGGGTTGAAGATTGCCGGTAGGGCAGCGCGATTGACAGTACCTTCGGCTGTCATTGCGTCCTTGCCGACATTTCGTGTGTCGGGTACTTGCTTGGCAAGTACAACAATTTTCAAACTCATAGTTATAATTAGTAATAAATTATAGTTAATTTTCCATTTTTTAAATGATATGCAAAAGTAATAACTTTATGTTAATCAGCCAAATTAAGAACTCTAAAAATGCACTTTCACCTACTCCTTGCACCTTAATTATATCAAGAAATAACACCCCGAAGTGAGTTTTTTCAAGCCGAAAGCGCAGATTTTTCACTAAATATACGTAACTTTGCATCACAAATTTTCAAAACACATAATTCTTATGGGAGGCATATTTGGCACCATCTCCAAGAAAAGCTGCGTAGCAGATGTTTTCTACGGAACCGATTACAACTCACACCTCGGTACTCGTCGTGGCGGTCTTGCCATGTACAGTAAAGAGAAAGGGTTCTCACGTTCTATCCACAATTTGGAAAGCTCGTATTTCAGGACAAAGTTCGAACCTACACTCGACCGGTTCGAAGGTAGCACAGCGGGTATAGGCGTAATCAGCGACACTGACGCACAACCGCTTATCATCAACTCGCACCTCGGACGCTTCGCAATCTGCACCGTAGCAAAGATTGCAAACCTTGAGGAACTCACCAAACAATTGCTTGAGAAAAACATGCACTTTGCCGAACTCTCTCAAAGTGCCACAAACCAAACCGAGCTCGTTGCCTTGCTCATTATTCAAGGCAAGACATTCCGCGAAGGTATAGAGAATGTCTTTCATCACATAAAAGGCTCATGCACAATGATGATCCTCACCGAGGACTCCATCATCTGCGCTCGCGACGCATGGGGCCGCACACCTATTATTATTGGCAAGAAGGACGGAGCATATGCTGCTTCGAGCGAGTCATCGTCGTTCCCGAACCTCGACTACGAGGAGTGCTACAACGTCGGACCGGGCGAAATCGTAGAGCTTACAGCCGACAGCATGACACAGATTCGCCCTGCCAACAAGAAGATGCAGATTTGCTCATTCCTTTGGGTCTACTATGGTTTCCCCACCTCTACCTACGAGGGCAAGAACGTGGAGAAGGCTCGCTTCGACAACGGCTACAACCTCGCAAAGACCGACGACGTGGAGATAGACTGCTGTTCTGGCATCCCCGACTCAGGTACGGGCATGGCGATGGGCTACGCTGCAGGCAAGGGTGTACCCTATCAGCGTTGCATAGCCAAATACACTCCGACATGGCCGCGCTCGTTCACACCGTCCAACCAGTCGATGCGCTCGCTCGTGGCTAAGATGAAGCTCATACCGAACAAGGCTATGCTCAACGGCAAGCGTGTATTGTTCTGCGACGACTCAATAGTTCGCGGCACACAGTTGCGCGACAACGTGCACGTGCTGTTCGATCAGGCAGGATTGAAGGAGTGCCACATGCGCATCGCCTGTCCACCGCTCGTCTACAGCTGTCCGTTCATCGGCTTCACATCGTCGAAGAGCGAGATGGAACTCATCACACGCCGCATCATTGAGAAGTTTGAGGGCGATGCCAACAAAGACCTCGAGAAGTACGCCACAACCGACTCGCCTCAGTACAAGCGCATGGTCGAGGAGATACGCTCGCAACTGGGACTCACATCGCTGAAGTTCAACACCATTGAGCAGCTCATCAAGGCCATCGGACTGCCGAAGTGCCAGGTGTGTACCCACTGCTTCGACGGTTCGAGCCAGTACACGCTTGAGGAGCAGGCTGACGAATAAGCGTTCTGAACAAAATATAACAATAATATAAAGTGAAAAAATCCGTTTCGCAACATAAACAGCGACACGGATTTTTTCGTATCTTCAAAATACAAACACACAAATAATGAAAAAGAAAGAACTCTGCTACATCGTTATTGTAGCCGTGCTTGGCATCTCGCTGCTGCTGAGCTTCGCCGTAGAAGTGTTCCACCTCGATTTGGGTGGCTTCAGTTGGGTTGCCGGTTGGGTGTCGTCACCGATTGCTCTCGCCATTGGCTTCGCCTTCGCACTGTTGTTGGGCAAGGCGTTCCCCGATTTCAACAAAACCATGTCGAAGAAGATGCTGCAGTACTCCGTTATAGGTCTCGGCTTCGGCATGAACGTAGACAAGGCACTCGCTTCGGGAGCGGAAGGAATGGTGTTCACCATAGCCAGCGTGTTCGGAACGTTGGCACTCGGATGGCTGTTCGGCAGAAAACTGTTGGGCGTAGACACACAGACGAGCTATCTTATCTCGTCGGGAACAGCCATCTGCGGCGGTTCGGCGATAGCTGCGGTGGGTCCGATAATACGTGCCAAGGCTGAAAGCATGTCGGTGGCGTTGGGCGTGGTGTTCGTGCTCAACGGCATTGCACTGTTCCTCTTCCCCACTATCGGCGACGCACTTGGCATGACGATGAAACAGTTCGGCATGTGGGCAGCGATAGCCATACACGACACGTCGTCGGTGGTTGGAGCCGGTGCGGCTTACGACCAGATGCATCCCGAGCTTGTGGCTCAGCAGGGCGTGAGCGCACTGGAGGTGGCTACGACCATCAAGCTGACACGTGCACTCTGGATTGTGGTGCTTGCCCTTGTCACGCCGTTCTTCTTCCGCAAGCAGCTTGCCGCAGCCGACGGCACAACGAAGCCTTGGTACTCTTGCGTGCCGCGCTTCATAATATGGTTCGTCGTAGCCATTCTGTTCAACACATACGTGCTGAGCAACGCCACACTCATCGGCGACACGGCTGCCGAAATCGGCACACAGTTCAGCGGAGCCGTGAACAAGCTTGCGAAGAACCTCATCACGCTCTCGCTCTTCTTCATCGGAGCGTCGCTGACGCGCGAGACGCTGCGCTGCGTAGGTCTCAAGCCGCTTGTGCAGGGCGTTATGCTATGGATAAGCATCAGCCTGATAAGTCTGGCTTATATCTTCTGGATTTAAAGACTAAAGTATAGTATACAAAAAAGCGGGGGCTGATGCCTCCGCTTTTTTGTTTTAGTTCCTATAATCTATATTAGATGCAAATTGTATCAGCATCTATAATCTGTATCAGTTTCTACAATTTAGTCCTGATAGTAAACTCGCTTCACACGGTTGCTGATGCCGGTGAGCACCTCATACGGTATGGTGTCGATGGCATCTGAGAGCGTAGTAACAGGCAGTTCTTCGCCGAAGATGACAACCTGATCGCCCTCTGCGCAGTCGATGTCCGTAACGTCAATCATAGCTACGTCCATGCAGATGTTGCCCACGTACTCAGCCTTCTTGCCGTTTACGAGACAGAAGCCGTGACGGTTGCCGAGATGGCGGTTCAGACCATCGGCGTAACCGATAGGTATGGCAGCGATGCGCGAGTTGCGCGTGAGCTTGCCGCGACGACTGTAGCCTACCGTCTCGTCTGCTGGCACATCGTGTATCTGAAGAATCGTTGTCTTCAGCGTCGTCACGTTGTTAATCATCGAGTTGTCGCGCGAGTCGTAGCCATACAGTCCAAGTCCGAGTCGGCACATGTCGAGCTGGCGTTCGGGGAAGTGCTCTATGCCTGCCGAGTTGTCGATGTGGCGCAGAATCTTATGCGGGAACGCCGCACAGAGCTGACTGCTACCGCGGTCGAACAGCTCAAACTGATGAGCCGAGAACTCGTCGAACGAGTCGCTGTCGCTGCCCACAAAGTGCGAGAACACCGAGCGCGGCACGATTGCCGACTGGTGCTGCAGGCGATCTATCAGCTCCGGCATATCCTTGTCGGGGTCGAAGCCGAGGCGGTGCATACCCGTATCGAGCTTTATGTGTACGGGGAAGTTACTTATGCCCTCCTTCTGCGCCTCGCGAACGAGCGCGTCAAGCAGTCGGAACGAGTAGACTTCGGGCTCGAGGTCGTAGTCGAACATCGTCTTGAACGCCGACATCTCGGGGTTCATTATCATTATGTTCGACGTGATGCCGTTCTTGCGCAGCGTCACGCCCTCGTCGGCCACAGCCACAGCGAGGTAGTCTACGCGATGATCCTGCAGCGTCTTCGCTATCTCCACCGCACCTGCTCCGTAAGCGTCTGCCTTAATCATGCACACAAGCTTCGTCTCCGGTCGCATGAACGAGCGGTAGAAGTTGAGGTTCTTCACCACGTTAGAGAGATTCACCTCGAGAATCGTCTCGTGCACCTTCTGCACAAGCAGTTCAGTGATATTGTCAAAACCGAAGCGGCGTGCGCCCTTGATGAGTATCACCTCGTCGCTGAGCGACTCGAACACCTTACTGTGTATGAACGACGTTACGTCGTGGAAGAAGTACTTCTCCCCCACCTCTATCAGGTCGGCGTGCTCCATAATCTGCGGACCGATGCCTATTATCTTCTCCACGCCGCGCTGCACACAGAGGTTTGACACCTCCTTGTAGAGCACGTCGAGCGGCTCGCCCGTCTGATAGATGTCGCTGAGGATGAGCGTGCGCTTGCGTCCCTTGTGGTCGGGGCGGCGACTCATGAAGTCGAGTGCTATGTCGAGCGAGTTGATGTCCGAGTTGTACGAGTCGTTGATCAGCGTACAACCCCTCTGACCCTTCTTCACCTCGAGGCGCATCGCCACCGGTTCGAGCGACGCCATACGCTCGGCAAGACGCTCGCGCGAGAGTCCGAGATACAGCGCCACAACAGCCGTCGTAACAGAGTTGCGCACCGATGCCTCGTCGATGAACGGCAGCACGTACTCGCCTGCCTCACCATTATATATATAATGTATAGTAGACGTAAGCCCTTTCCTCTCCACGCTCTCCACGAAGAGCGCAGCCGAGCGATCGCTCATCGACCACGCGAGGTTCTCGCCCTTGTAGCCTACGCTGCGCACCACGCGGTCTACCACCTCGTCATCCTTACAGTAGACGATGGTCTTCGTGTCGTGGAAGAGCACCACCTTCTCGCGGCACTTCTCCTCCAACGACGAAAAATTCTTCTGATGCGCGTCGCCAATGAACGTGAGCACGGCGATGTCAGGCTGTATGATGCCGCGCAGAGCCTGCATCTCGCCCGGCTCGCTGATGCCAGCCTCGAACACACCCACCTGGCTCTGCTCGTTGAGCAGCCATACGGAGAGCGGCACGCCTATCTGCGAGTTGTAGCTGCGCGGCGAGCGCGTCACATTCATCTCCGGCGAGAGCAACTGGTAGAGCCATTCCTTCACGATAGTCTTTCCGTTGCTACCCGTGATGCCCACAATAGGTATGTCGTATTCCTCGCGGTGACGCTCGGCGAGTCGCTGCAGGGCGACAAGCGAGTTCTCCACTTTCAAGAAGTTTGCGTCGGCGTATGTTGTGTTATAGTCGGCTGGAACATCCTCTACAACGAAGTTGCGCACTCCGCGGCGGTAGAGGTCATAAATGTAGTTGTGACCGTCGTTGCGTCCCGATTTCAAAGCGAAGAACAATGTCTCCTCTGCGAAACAGAGCGATCGGCTGTCAGTAAGGAGGAACCCGATGTTGGCATCTGCTGTGCCGAAGCGGTGGGCTCCGATGAGCGTTGTTACCTTTTCAATAGTATAAGTCATTTTTCCGTACTATATTTTTCGGGTGCAAACTTACTTATTTTCTCGCAGATACAAGCAGAAAAGATCATAAAAATATTACAATCTATTTAATTCTTCGATATTCTTGTCCACCTTTTCAAACTTTTGCTTTCCGAAGCTATAACTGAATCGTAGCATGACTTTACGACTTTCTCCATAGCCCCAAGACGAAATATTCAAAGCATCCTTTATGCCATAACTGTCCCAACGCTCAGTATGGAAGATATCTGTCATCAAAAGAGAAAGACGCATACGTCCATCATACCAACTCTTGTTAAGGTCAACATCGACACTTCCAGTTGACTTGCTCACTTCATAGCTTCCACCTTGTCGCTTCGAATAGTACCTTCCTGATACTTCAAGGGTGATACCGGCAGGTAGGAAAATACTATTGGTTGCAGAC
>ERZ1023633.471-NODE-471-length-16790-cov-7.440574_pt1 | contig 16790 bp, 14 predicted proteins | sample MGYA00380333_ERZ1023633 | MGnify/ENA primary metagenome ERZ1023633 (study PRJEB33179, sample SAMN07448972) | human gut metagenome | biome: Human-gut; feature: Human associated habitat; material: Faeces | host: Homo sapiens | place: India: Bhopal | collected...
CGTATTCATCCGGATATAAGAAGGATAGAATTCTGTTTTGCGGGTAAGGTTTCAAAATTCCTTTCTCAATCAGGACAGAATCCGGCTGAACCGCCAGATTGATAAAAATAAGCAGGCACGGTACCACTACCGCCAGCACACCCAATATGACTTTGTAGCTCAGTCCCCCAATAAACATCGCCACACAGAAAATCAGGAGTACCACTATGGCAGTGGACAGGTCAGGCTGTTTGAAAATAAGTCCGACCGGAATGCCGATGAGTGCCAGACAACACACAATGGTACGGAACGTGTTCAACTTCTCCCTATGTTTCATAATAAACTGTGCAAAGAATAAAATCAATATAATTTTGGCAGTTTCGGACGGCTGGAACCGTAAACTGCCGAATTCCAGCCATCTTTGGGCACCGCCCGCATCGTCTCCGGCGGATGTTAAGATAACAGCCCCTAAAAGAACAAGGTTGCCGGCGTACATAAGCCAGTAAAACTTAAGTATCCAGTGGTAATCTATCAGGGAAATGACCGTCATGATGACCACACCTAAAATAACACCGGCAAGCTGCTTGTTCTGCAGGGATTCCTTTGCGCTGCCAATGGCGAGAACACCGATTGCGGATGTTGCAAGAATAAAAAGAATCAATTTGAAGTCGTAATCCCGTAACCGGTAATTTCGTAACATTTTATGTCCTTTCTCTTATTGATTGATATCCAGAATGGGAATGTTGGCATACAGTGTAGGGGTCTTTTTCCCACGTCCGCCCTTCGTCCCGGTTTTGCTTATCTGGATTTCCATGCTTTTTGCATCTATCTTCATGTATTTGGAAATGACCTTTGCAATATCCGCTTTTATCATGTCCATCATTTCAGGCGAACAGTTTACCCGGTCCGATATCAGCAGGATTTTCAAACGGTCTTTTGCTATTTCTCTGGAACTCTTTCTTCTGAAAAAAAATCTCATTCATCCCGCCTCCTTTATACTCTGTGAAAAATACCGGTTACCCTTGTCCAGAAAGAAATGCTCTTCGAGTAATCGGGAAAGGGAACTTCCTTTCCGAGAACTCTGTGGCAGATATTCTGAAAAGCCGTACCGGCGGGAGTGCCGTTGCCCACCAGCGGTTCGCCCTGGTTGGTGGAAATGACAATGTTTTCGTCATCCGGTACGATACCGATTAACGGAATGGCTAAAATGTCCACCACATCGGCAGAGGACATCATATCTCCTCTTCTCACGAGATCCAGTCTTAAGCGGTTGATGATAAGGTCTATTTTCTTTAATTCCCGTGATTCCAAAAGCCCGATAATACGGTCTGCGTCACGGATGGCAGACACCTCGGGGGTGGTAACCACAAGAGCCCTGTCGGCTCCGGCAATGGCATTCTGGAAGCCCTGTTCAATGCCTGCGGGACAATCTAAGATAATGTAATCGAACTGTTCCCGTAAATGCGTTACCATTTTTATCATCTGTTCCGGCGAAACCGCCGTTTTGTCCCTTGTCTGGGCGGAAGGTAAAAGGTAGAGGGACGGATTTCTCTTGTCCCGGATGAGCGCCTGCTTCACACGGCAGTGCCCTTCCACCACGTCCACCAGATTATAAACAATCCGGTTTTCCAGTCCCATAACCACGTCTAAGTTACGCAGACCGATGTCTGTATCAATCAGACAAACCTTCTTTCCCATACGTGCCAGACCTGTACCAACGTTTGCGGATGTGGTGGTCTTACCCACACCGCCTTTTCCTGATGTAACGACGATAACTTCACACATATTTCCTCCTTTTGCCGTAAGGCGATAAAAGTTTTCGTCCACCAGGTACCGTTTATTTAGGAAAAGGTACCAAGCAATTCTTTGGTAAGGGATTCTAAGACGACTTTGTTATTTTTTACATAAGCCACCTGCGGGTGTACCTTAGGCTTAATGCCCCATCTGGCCTTCTGGGCCGTATATTTGAAATCGCCGATTTTTAATTTCTCCGGCGCCATTTCAAGCGCTGCTATGTAGTAACTGCCTTCACCTTCTAAACCGGCATAGGCTTCTCCGTAAAGGCCGCCCAGTACAACGATGCTCTGGGAGGAAATCACGGTGCAGCCCGGATTTACATCCCCTAAAATCACAATATTTTCTTCGGACTCGAGCATCTGTTTGTCGGTGAGGGAGCCTTTGTAAAAGCGTCCCGCACTGTGCTCCGGCGTAAAGTGCCTGTCCATTCGTTCCAGTGCCTTCGTAAAGTTTTGACCGGTAGAGTCATTCTTTCCTACGAGGCAGATAATCTGTAAATCGCTGTTCTTGCGGATGGCATCCACAATCCGTAACTGCTCGGCATCGGTTAGCTTTTTGCCTTCCATGGAAACGGCGGTTTTTGCTTTCCCGAAGAAGCTTTTAGAGTCGGTGAATTTCTGTGAAAGTTCCGCTACAATGGCATCAACGGAGCTTTCACTGTTTAACAGTAAGTTGATGCCGTTCGGATAACTTTTGATTACGACTGCGTCTTTCATGTCAGTGTCCTGTCCTTCCGTAACCTGCACGTCCCGGTCTGTCAGTACCGGATGCAGGTATCTTTTTAATCGCCGTAGGTAGCGGCATCCATGTTGGATGCTTCACCGGTTACAATTTCTTCGGCGTCTTCCAATCCGAAATAATACTTGATGATGTCACGGCTTGTCTGTGCCGCATAGCTGGAAGAATAACCGTACGCAATACGCGTGGCGATGGCTATTTCCGGCTTATCGTAGGGCGCATAGCCTACAAAAAGCGCATGATTGGCCCTGGATGTGCTTTCCTGCGCCGTACCGGTCTTGCCTGCAACTTCCATACCCAGGTCCGTATAATAGGACATGTTGGCGACTACCTTCCGCATACCGGAATGAATGGCATTCCAGTAGGAAGCAGGCATATCAATGGTATTGCGCACCTTGGGGGCGAATTCTTCTATTACCACACCGTCCGGGCTCATGACCTTGTCAAGCAGGGTTAAATCGTAGCATGTTCCGCTGTTTGCCACAGCGGTTACATATCGAGCAAGTCCCACAGTGGTATAGTTGTTGGTACCCTGTCCGATTGCAGACTGGATGGGCAGTTCATCGGAAACATCCGGAGCATATTCCGTAATTTCCACACCGGATTTTTCGGAGAGACCGTAAAGGTCGGCGTATTTCGCCAGCACGGCAAGTCCGGTATCCGCATCGTATTCGTTGTTTACCATACTCATGTTATAGCCGAGCTGGTAAAAGAAATAGTTGCAGGAATTCTCGATAGCTTCGGATACATTTAAGGAACCGTGTCTTCCGGGATAAATCCAGCATTTTGGGGACGGGGTTACCGTGGTAAAAATACCGGTACAGGTGAAAGTACTGTTTGTAGTGATGTAGCCTTCCATCAGTCCCGCTGTAGCGGAAACCATCTTAAAGGTAGAACCGGGTGCCGATTTATACATGGTTGCATAATTGATAAGCGGACTGCTCTTGTCGGACTGCAGCTGGGCATAATATTCCGCATCAATGGAGTTTGCCATTTTGTTGTTGTCGTAGGACGGGTAAGATACACAGGCAAGCGTATCCCCGGTATTGACATCCGTAATGACCACGGAGCCGCTGCAGGGATCAAGTGCCAGTTCCGCAGGCGTAATATCCAGGTTACTGATACGGTTCATGAGAAAATCGTAGGCGGAAATGGCATTGTGGTATAGCCTGTTTTCGTCCTCTTCGTCTATTTCCACACGCCCCTGTTCACACAAAAGGTAGCAGACGTTTTTACCGTTTATGACATCGGATTTCAGCATGTATTTGAAAAACTTTTTCTGGAAATCCGTCGTATTGTCTAAAATAGTGAAAATGCTGTCCAAAAGGTAGTTGTAAATTTCATCCGTATCTGCGTATTGACTTTGCAGGTCAAATTTGGAAACATCCACCCAGCCGGAAGAAATGGCATAGTGCAGATATTCGGAAAGACTGATGGTTTCATCGGTTTTCCAGGCAATGTAGGTCTTGTCCGAGGTGTCAATCAGTGAAGTATCTATAAAGCCGCGCTGCTCTAAATATTCCACAATATTGCTTTCGTAAACCTGATATTCCTTGGGAAGCTTATTGTAAGGCGTAAGCTTTTCCGTCAGTTCTTCCCGGAGCCTGCTGTATACATTTTCCTTGTAGGAAAGATATTTTTCGTACACATACTGCTCCTGCTCTCCGGCATTTTCACTTGCCATATGGGAAAGATCGATCACACCGTTGTTAAACAGGGCAAAATACACATCATACACCGGAATGTAGAGCTCCTTGCTGGAGTTTGTTTTTCCGGTGTACTCCTTGGTGTTCTGGATTTTATTTAACAGAATACCTGCAATCTTCTGTTCCAGAATGTTGTATGCGGCAATCTGCAAATCCTTATCGATGGTAAGATACACGTCATTGCCGGCAACCGGTGTTGTGGACGCTTCCTCGTCAATGGCCATAACCTTACCGGTATTGTTGACATAAACGGTTTCCAGGCCTTTTCTTCCCTGCAGGGTGGTTTCCATGTAGGCTTCGATACCGGAACGTCCCACTACGTCGTTTACGGTATAACGGGTACCGTCGCCGCCCTCTTCCAGATCTCTGGCATTTAAGCTTTCCAGTTCATCGGAAGAAATCTTACCGGTGTAGCCGATAATCTGGGAAAAATAAACACTGTCCACATATCGTCTGACGGGCGCTTCTTCAATGGAAACACCGTCCAGAACATCCAGATTTTCCATAATGACCGCACGTGTTTCTTCGCTGATATCCGTGGCTACGGTCGTACCTATGTATTTCTGGTAGGAAGTAAGCCCCATGGCATAGCGGACGGTAATCATCTTTAAGAGCTCATATTTGGAATATCCCTTGCCTACGATAAAACCGGTCTGGCTGTCCTCCGGATCCTCGTAGTCGCCGATAGCGTATTTTTTGCCGAGGTACTCTATGACTTCGTCAGGTGTTGCCGTCTGCATTTCCAGTTTTAAGTCGGTCACGTATTTCTGGCCGTAGACATCCGCCAAAAAACGCAGTCTTCTGCTGTCGGAGGTCGCCGTAAAGGCATATTCGCCGTTTTCATCGATTGCGATGCCGAAATCCATGATAATGGAATCGCCGTTTTTTTCGATGAGTTTTATAAGTTTGCGGATATTGGCATTTAAGTTTTTGTTTTTGGAACGGCTGGTTTCATATACGTCTTCTATTTTTACGGAATAGGCAAGCTCATTGTAGGCGAGAACCTTTCCGTTCCGGTCAAGAATTTTACCTCTGGCAGCCGCAATTTCACGGGTTTTCCGGCTCTCTAAGATGAAGTTGTTCAGGTACTCTTCACCCCTTACAATCTGCAGTTGAAAAAGCCGGTAAAGAAGAATACCGGCAAGAGCAAAGGCAATCAGAACCATAACCGTCACTCTGCTTGTCAATATGCCGATCAACTTCTCTTTAATACGTTCAAACAAGTTTCTGTTTACTCCTTTTTTTCGGTCTGTCCAGTCTGGTGTTTACAAACAGGATCAATGGATAAAGAAAAATAGTCATAAGCGTGGTATATACCACCTCCGGCAGAATCACATGCAGGAAGTAATAAGGAAAATTCAGCCTGCCACGCAGTAAAAACATGAAAATATAACATAAAAAGCCATAAGAAACATCGCTTAATACGTTGAGTACCATGGGCAGGATAATATCTTCCGGGTAAAAGCCACCGGAAAATTTACCGTTTAAATAACCTATGTACATCATTATGAGGGCGTGGAACCCGATGACATCCCCAAAAAAGATGTCACAGAGAAGTCCGCAGAAGAAGCCCACGATAAGCCCCCATTTTTCACCGCTCATAAACCCGTAGGAAGCGGTCAGGACGATTAACAGGTTGGGAACAATTCCGTTAAAAGAAAGGCTTTGAAAGACCGTACTCTGCAGTAAAAACAACATCCATATGAAAATTGCGGCAATAATTCCTTTTTTCAAAGCATTTCCTTTCCATGTCCGGCATAGACGCTTTATGCCGGCATTTTTTATTCGGTCACGGTCTGTTTCAGTTTTAGAATGACCAGTACTTCTTCCAGATGTTCAAAATCCACGGCAGGGATGACCGTGCCGGATTTCGTCAGTTTGTTGGAGTCCAGCGTGATTTCGCTTACATACCCGATTAAAATGCCGGGCAGATACTTGTCGCTGATGCTGGAGGTAACGATTTTGTCTCCTTCCGCCACGGCGTCCGCACTGTCTAAAAGCTGGGAAAAACGGATAACGCCCTGCTGCATCAGCTCCAGATCACCGGATACGATAAGATTGTCCCCGGTGGAAAGAACCTTGCCGCTGACGTTGTTGTTGTCGGATATGATGGATACCACCTTTGCCCAGTTGGGACCTACGGCTATGACTCTGCCTACAAGACCGCCCTCCGCCATGACATTCATATCCACGGCAATGCCGTCGTCACTTCCTTTGTCAATGGTAAAGGACTGGTACCAGTTGCCGGAGTCCCTGGCAATAATCCTGGCGCCCGTTTTGTCGTAGCCGGCATACTGTTCGTCTATTTCATAGAGAGCCTGTAAGGTATTCAGTTCGTATTTTTCCTGCTGAAGCTGGATGTTTTCCGCGGTGAGCTCGGCAACCTGCTGCTTTAAGGATTCGTTTTCCGAAAGCAGGCTCCTTATCTGGGAAAGCTCCTCCGCCCTGGTGGAAAACCAGCCGCCCACGGAGCTGATGCCCCGCTGGAACGGAACAACCACATAGCCTGCAAAGGCATTCAGTGGCTTGTTAAACAAATCCGTGCTGAAGGTCATAAGCATCATGCCGCTGCAGAGAACCGTCAGGAAAATCAGAATATACTTGGAGGGTACGGAAAACCGCTCCCCTTTTCGTTTTACAACCGGACTCATTTACTCATCCCTTCAATGGCATAGGCAACACTCTTGTAGTTATCATCCTGAATGATTTTGCCGAGACCTCTTACTACACTTTCCAGCGGTTCCTCGGCAATGTTTACCTTAAGTCCCGTACCCTGCGCCATTTCCTGTGCCAGATTGTGCACCTGGGAGGCGCCGCCGGTAAGGTAAATGCCGTGACGGTAAATGTCGGCTGCCAATTCGGGAGGAGTGCGCTCTAAAATGACCTTTACGTTGTCGATAATGGTATAGAAATGCTCCTGCAGGCATTCGTCCACAAGACTTACGGGGATTTCACGCTCTACCGGAAGACCGGTCACGATATCCCTGCCGTAAACTACGGCGCCCTTGCCTTCTTCGCAAAGCTCGCCGAGGGAAATCTTGATATTTTCCGCCGTTTTGCCGCCGATGATTAAGGAAAATTCCTTTCTTACGGCATTTTTGATGGCTTCGTCAAACTTAAAGCCGCCCACCTTGATGAGCTTGCTTAATACGATGCCTCCAAGGGAAAGAATGGAAATTTCCGTGGTGTCGTAGCCTACATTTACCACCAGTACACCCTGGGAATTCTTGACGTCGATATCCATGCCGAGACCGTCTGCCACGGCCTTTTCCACTACCATGATTTTCTTTGCCTTGACATTGGCATCCTTAATCAGATCGTAGAATGCTCTTTTTTCCACTTCCGTCACATCCGTGGGTACGGCAATGTAGTAGTCGGCGGGCTTGATGCTGCCCTTCATTAAATCCTGGATAAAGTACCGCACAATGGTCTCCATGTTTTTGATGTCGGCAATGACACCGTTGCACAGAGGATAGGAAATATGAATATTGGACGGTGCTTTCTCATACATATCAAATGCAGAGTTGCCGTAAGCAAACAAAGTGGACTTGTTCTCTATGGCAATCATGTTTTTTTCCACCATGATACTGTCATCGCTCTTATTGTAGATTTTGATATTGTTGGTACCTAAGTCGATACCGAATACGTTGTTAACCAACATAAAGATTACTCCTTTCGGATTTTACAAAAATCCCTGTTCCTTGAAGCTTATATACTTGTTATCTCCAATTATGATGTGGTCTATGAGCGGAATATCAAGTTTTATTCCCAGCTCTCTGATGCATTCCGTAATCTGGCGGTCCGCCGCACTCGGTGCCGGGTCGCCGCTCGGATGGTTGTGCAGAAGAAGAATATGTACCGCTTCCGCTTTCAGGGCTTCCACAAAAACCTCCCTTGGGGAAAGCATGGAAGCTTTGACCGTGCCGATGGAAAGAATGATTTCCTTTAACAGATGCCCTTTGGCATCCAGACAGAGCAAAAGGACACACTCCCTTGTCCTGTGCCGCATGCTTTCCATGTAGTAGGATGCCACCGTGCCGGAACGGTCAAAGGCAAGCTCTTCGTGGGCTTTTGCCTTTGCTACCCTGCTGCAGAATTCCATGACGCATTTTATCTGGGTGGCCTTCACCTCTCCTACGCCGTTGATGGCAAGGAGCTGCTCCATGCTTAAATGGTGCAGACCCAGGAGGTTGTCCTTTCCCGTGGGTGACAGGGAAAGAATACGCGCCGCAAGCGATTCGGCATCTTCTTTTTTCGTGCCGCAGCGCAAAATCACGGCAAGAAGCTCCGCTTCCGTTAAGCTTTCCACTCCGAAACGCCGGAACTTCTCATAGGGACGCAGACGGCTGTCCGCATCCGGTGCTTTTTTTACTGTTTTGTCCATACATACCTCCGATACCTTCCCGAACTCTGTATGAACTACTCCTTAACGAATGAACCGATAAATAATCAGTGCAATGATAACGCCTATCACACTGGCAATGGTAATGTGAATCTGAAGGGCAAACGTCAGAATGATAAACCCTAAATCCAGTACCAGAGGGCTGCTTAATCCGAATACCTGTCCGTAATTTAAGAAAGTATTGGAAAAATATGTGCCGATGAAGCTGCCCAGCATAAAGCCGATCAGGACAACCACTAAAAATACCCAGTTTATCTTTTTCAAGCTTATCCGAATGTCCTTTCCCACCTGCCGTATGCACAGATGTGTTCTAAAAGTCTCTCAACATATGGAATATATTCTAACACAATTCCTATGTCGTGTATATAAAATTTACGGAAAAAGTTTCGACAAAATCCCCTTGTCCAAAAGCATCTGCAGGGACTTCATGATGCCGAATTTCGCATGCTGCCAGGTAAGTCCGCCCTGAAAATAAACGGCATAGGGAGGCTTGATGGGGCCGTCTGCGGAAAGCTCGATGGAGGAGCCGGATACAAAGGCGCCCGCCGCCATAATGACCTGTGCATCGTAGCCGGGCATATCCCACGGCTCCGGAGTTACATGGCTGTCGATGGGCGCTGCCGCCTGGATGCCCTGACAGAATGCAATGACGCCCTCCGGGGTGCCGAATTCCACTGCCTGGATAATATCGTGACGGCTTTCCGTACTGTCCGGTACCACATGTTACCCCAGTCTTTCATAGACATTTGCCGCAAAAATAGCTCCCTTTAAGGCGGATGCCGTTACGGTGGGAGCTAAAAACAGCCCCTGATAGAAAGCACTTAAAATGCCTAAGGAAGCGCCCACTTCTTTGCCCAGTCCTGGGGAAGTCAGACGGTATGCCGCATTTTCCACGCATTCTTTTTTTCCTGCAATGTAACCGCCGATGGGAGCCAGACCGCCTCCCGGATTTTTAATTAAGGAACCCACTACCATGTCGGCGCCAACATCGCTGGGCTCGCATTTTTCGACAAATTCCCCGTAGCAGTTGTCCACCATGCAGATAACATCCGGCTTGATGCCCTTGATAAACGCAATCAGCTCGCCGATGCGTTTTACGGACAGGGTCGGACGGGTCTGGTAGCCCTTGGAACGCTGGATAGTCACAAGACGGGTCTTTTCGTTGATGTTTTCTTTTATTTTGTCATAATCAAAGCTGCCGTCAGGAAGCAGATCCACCTGACGGTAACTGATGCCGTACTCTTTTAAGGAGCCCTTGGAGGGACGGATGCCGATAACCTCTTCCAGCGTATCGTAGGGCTTTCCTACGGGAGAAAGCAGCTCGTCGCCGGGACGTAAGTTGCTCATAAGCGCCAGCGCCAGTGCATGGGTGCCGCAGGTAATCTGGGGACGTACCAGAGCGCTTTCCGTATGGAATACGGAGGCGTAGACTTCTTCCAGGGTATCCCTTCCCAAATCGTTGTAACCGTAGCCGGTGGTGCCAAGTAAGCAGGCTTCGGACACCTGATGCTCCTGCATGGCTCTTAAAACCTTTAACTGGTTATATTCCGCCGTTTCATCGATGACGGAAAATCTTTCCCGTAAGTCCTCTAAAATATCGTCCGTAAACTGACAGACCTCGGGAGAAATCCCCATTTTTTCATACATTGCTTTCAATTCCTGATTCATATTGTTTGCCTTTCGTTTTTCAGTAATTCCTTTTTTATTTGCCGGTTATTCCTTTGGCTTCCATTTCTTTTTTCATAAAGTCAAGAATTTTGTCATCGTCATAGGAAAAATCCGGTTTGTTTATCCAGATGACTTCTTTCTCCCGCTTAAACCAGGTAATCTGTCTGTTGGCAAAATGACTGGTGTCGCGTTTAATCCGGTAAACGGCTTCCTCTAAGCTGTAATCGCCGTCTAGGTATGCTAAAATTTCCTTGTAGCCCAGTCCCTGCATGGAAACCAGTTTTCTTGTGCAGCCTCTTTTTTTGAGTGCCTCTACCTCTGCTACCAGTCCTTCGGCAAGCATTTCGTCCACCCGCCTGTCTATCCGTTCATACAGCTTTTCCCGGTCATCATTTAATACAAAATAACAGGAGGCGTAGGCGCTTTCTTTCTGCCGCTCTGTTTCGTTGTGCAGGGATATTTTTTCACCGGTCTGCTCGTAAAATTCCAGTGCACGGATGACCCGCTTTATGTTGTTGGCATGAATGGCTCCCGCAGAGGCGGGGTCCACTTCGCGCAATTTCCCGTGGAGGTATTCCGCCCCTTTTTCCTCTGCTTCTTTTTCGAGACGGTCGCGGATGGTTGTATCCTCCGCATTTTCCGTAAAATCAATGTCGTAGAGGACGGACTGGATATAAAAGCCGGTGCCGCCCGTTAAGATGGGAACATGTCCCCGGCCGTAGATTTCTTCCATGCATTTTTTACACATTTTCTGGAAGGTAACCACGTTGAATTCTTCTTCCGGGTCAAGCACATCAATCAGGTGATGGGGAACACCCTCTGTTTCTTCGGGTTTTATTTTGGCGGAGCCGATGTCCATATAGCGGTAGACCTGCATGGAATCGGCGGAGATAATCTCTCCGTTTACCGCTTTTGCAAGCTTTATGGAAAGCCTGGTTTTGCCCACCGCCGTAGGACCGGTGAGGATAAGAAGGGGCTTTTTCATAGGACTGCCTTTCTTTTTACAAACATTCTAAACAATTCGTTTGAATTTCTTTTCGATTTCATATTTGCTCATGGAAATAATGGTGGGTCTTCCGTGGGGACAGTTGTACGGATTGTCCAGTGTCAGAAGCTCGTCAATGAGCGCTTCCATTTCCGCAAAGGAAAAGCTGTGGTTGCCCTTTACGGCGGATTTGCACGCCATGGTGGCAAGCTTCTCTTCCACTACGGTCAGGTCCTTGTGAAGAGGCCCTTCCGACATTTCATCCAGTACACTTAAAAACAGTGTCTTTTCCTCCTGCCCGTACAAATCCACGGGTACGCCGCGCAGGGCATATTCCCTGCCGCCGAAATCCTCGATTTCAAAGCCGAGTCCGGCAAACACATCCTTACAGGAAAGAAAGGTGGATTCTTCCTTTGCGGAAAGGGTCACCACAATGGGCGGATTTAAGGTCTGGGTCACAATATCCTTTTCATGATAATGCTTCATCAGCCGTTCGTATTTTACCTTTTCGTGCGCCGCATGCTGGTCCACGATAAAAAGCTTGTCGGTGAAAGCAATCAGCCAGTAGGTATCAAAAATCTGTCCCAAAATGCGGTACTGGGGGCGGTTCTCCTTTGTGAGCATCTTCTCATCAAAGAGGTCCAACTGCTTCGGGGGTTCAGTCTTCACAGCCGGTGCTTGTTCGGCCTGTCCTGCATTTGCAGGCATTGCTGTGCCGGGTGCGGCTGGCTCCACAGGCATCTCTGTGCGCAGGGTGGGTGTGCTGTCTGCAACCCTGGCGGGTATCTGTACGAAGAAATCGTCATCTGACGAAGTATTGTCCGCCATGGCTTTCAGGGACTCCTCGGCGGCTTCCCTGATAAAGATATCCCGGCTGGGGGAACGGACCGCCTCGTAGCGCTGCTCCTCCATGACCTGGAACTGTCTGGTACGCTGCTGTTCAAACGGCTCCGGCACCTTTATTTTCTGGGTTTCCTCTTCTTTTTCTTCGGAAAGCAGGGCTTCCGGAATCATTTCTCTCTGCTGCAGCGCCGCCGCCACGGAGGAGGCCACAAAATCGTAAAGATAATTGCCGCCTGTAAAGCGCACATCCATTTTCGTGGGATGCACATTCACATCCACCATTTCTGTATCGATGGTAAAATGCAGAACGGTAAAGGGGAATTTGTGCTGCATTAAATAATTGCTGTAGCCGTCTTCCAAAGCCTTGGCAATCAGGCTGCTTTTTATGTATCTGCCGTTGATGTAATAGTTTTCAAAGTTGCGGTTGGAGCGGTTCAAAATCGGCTTTCCGAGGTATCCTTCCACCTTGATGCCCTTGGTTTCCTTTTCAAAGGGAAGAAGCTGGGATGCCGTTTCCTTGCCGTAAATCCGGTAAATGACTTCTTTTAAGCTGCCGTTGCCGGAGGTGTGGAATTTCACCTGTCCGTTTACCATAAGCTTAAATGCGGTATCCGGGCGGGACAGAGCCATATGTTCCATCAAGTCGATGATATAGCCGCCCTCCGTCATGGGCTGTTTTAAGAATTTGCGCCGTACCGGTGTGTTGAAAAACAGATTTTTCACAAGCACCGTGGTACCCGTGGGGGCGCCGATCTCGGAGCATTCCTTTTCTACGGCGCCCTCGCAGACATAACGGACGCCGGTTAAATTGTCTTTCGTTTTGGTAATCAGCTCCACCTGCGCTACGGCGCAGATACTGGAAAGAGCTTCACCGCGGAAGCCTAAGCTTACTACGTGGGTCAGATCCTCCGCCGAACGGATTTTACTGGTTGCATGCCGCATGAAGGCATTGCGTATCTGGGAACTGTCGATGCCGCTGCCGTTGTCGGTGACGCGGATAAAGGTGATGCCGCCTTCTTTGATTTCCACGGTTATGGCATCCGCACACGCATCCAGGGCATTTTCCACCAGTTCCTTCACCACGCTGCTGGGGCGTTCTACGACTTCGCCGGCAGCAATTTTATCAATGGTGGCAGAATCAAGAATTTGTATTGCTGTCATGGGTTTCCTTTCTACGGCAGTTCCTTAATGGGAAGGAGTCTGCCAGCGGTTGTTCAGTTTACTCTGCAGACGGTATAAGGTGTTTAAGGCGTCAATGGGAGTCATGGTGCTTAAATCCGTTTCCTTGATTTCCTTGATGACATCCTCATCCTTTACCGTTTCAAATAAAGACATCTGCGCCATATCCACTTCGTCCAGATGCTCTGCCTTTTTTGGCTTTGCATCTCCCTTTATGTCTATGGCAATGCTCTGTACCTTTTCAGTGATATCGTTGTCGGAAAGCTGCTTTACGATTTCCTTGGCACGGTCAATGACCATGTCCGGCACACCTGCCAGCCGGGCTACCTGGATACCGTAGCTCTTGTCCGCTCCGCCCCTTACAATTTTCCGTAAAAACACAATGTCGTCCCCGCACTCCTTGACGGCGATGCAGTAATTGTTGACATTGCTCATTTTGCCTTCCAGCTCGGTCAGTTCGTGGTAATGGGTGGCAAATAAAGTCTTGGCGCCCAGTAATCTCCGGTTGCTGATGTGCTCGATGACCGCCCAGGCGATGGAAAGACCGTCGAAGGTGGAGGTTCCTCTGCCGATTTCGTCTAAAACAAGAAGGCTGTTGGAGGTGGCATTCCGTAAAATATTGGCAACCTCATTCATTTCCACCATAAATGTGGACTGTCCGCTTGCCAGATCGTCCGAAGCACCCACACGGGTAAAAATACGGTCCACAATGCCGATATTGGCGCTCTTTGCCGGAACAAAGCTGCCAATCTGCGCCATCAGGACAATTAACGCCGTCTGCCGCATGTAGGTGGATTTACCTGCCATATTGGGCCCGGTGATGACGGAAATACAATGACTGCCGTTGTCTAAGTAGGTGTCGTTTGCAATGAACATGTCATTGTCAATCATCTGCTCCACTACCGGGTGTCTGCCGTCCTTGATGTCAATGATGCCCTTTTCGTTTAACTTCGGACGCACGTAGCCGTTTCTTTCCGCCACTAAGGAAAGGGAGGCATAGACATCTAATTTGGCAACCGCCTTGGCTGTTTTCTGGATGCGGTCCATTTCCGCCGCAATGGCTTCCCTGATTTTACAGAATAAATCGTATTCCAGTGTGCAGAGCTTGTCCTCTGCGTTTAAGATGGTGTCTTCTAACTCCTTTAACCGGGGTGTGGTGTAACGCTCGGCATTGGCAAGGGTCTGCTTGCGCACATAGTCATCGGGAACTAAGGACGCATAGGAATTCGTAACTTCAAAATAGTAACCGAATACCTTGTTGTACTTGATTTTCAGGTTCTTGATGCCGGTGCGCTCCCTGTCTTCTTCCTCTAAATTGGCAAGCCAGGTTTTGCCGTCCTGCTTGGCATGCATCAGCCGGTCAATATCCTCGTCAAAGCCCTCTTTGATAAAACCGCCCTCTCTTATGGAAAAAGGAGGGTCCTCGCAGATGGCATTTTCGATGAGGCTGCAGATGTCCGTAAGCGGGTCGATTTCGTCCCGGATAAAGGAAAGCTCCGCCTTTTCAAAGGATGCCATGACCGTCTTGATGGGCGGCAGCATCTGTAAGGAATTGCGGAAAGCAATCATATCTCTGGGATTGGCAGTCTTAAAGCTGATACGGCCAAGCAGTCGCTCCAAATCGTAAATGGGATTTAAGTACTCCCGGATTTCATCCCGGGTAATGGGGTCCTTGTTTAATTCGGAAATGGCGTCCAGTCTGTCCTCAATGGCTCTTTTCTCGATGAGGGGCTGTTCCACAAAATTACGGAGCATTCTGCCGCCCATGGCGGTTTTCGTCTTGTCAAGCACCCATAAAAGGGAGCCTCTCTTCTGCTTTTCCCGCAGGGTTTCCACCAGCTCTAAGTTACGTCTGGTCGAGCTGTCAAGCAGCATGAATTTGCTGGTTAAATACGGAGTGATGTGACGGATATGCTCCAAGGAGGTCTTCTGGGTATCGTAAAGGTAGGTAAGAAGCGCTCCCGCCGCAATAAAACCGATGGGGAAATCATCAATGCCGAGACCGATGAGCGTATTCACATGGAAATGCTTCATCAGGCACTTCCTTGCATTGTCATCGTCAAAGTAATGGGCTTCCAGAGCGGATAAGCTGATGCCCAGCCTTCCCCGCAAATCCTCGATATCCATGCCGCTTACTAAAAAGGCATCATTGCAGATGATTTCCTTCGGCTGGTATTTGATGATTTCATCCATGAGCTTGCGCAAATCGTCCACTTCCGTCACATAGTAGTCGCCGGTGGTGACATCCGCCACGGAAACACCGATTTTCGTCGGCATATAGGTCACGCACATCAGGTAATTGTTCCGGTTTTCTTCGAGCGCATTGGCGTCAATATTGGTGCCGGGGGTAACGATACGGACAACCTCTCTTTTTACCAGCCCTTTGGCAAGCTTCGGGTCCTCCACCTGTTCACAGATGGCTACCTTGTAACCCTTGCTGACCAGTTTGTTCAAATAGCCTTCCACCGCATGATAGGGCACGCCGCACATGGGCGCCCGTTCTTCCTGTCCGCAGTCCTTTCCGGTAAGGGTAATCTCTAATTCCCTTGAAGCCGTCAGGGCATCTTCAAAAAACATTTCGTAGAAATCTCCCAGTCTGTAAAAAAGAATACAATCGGGATATTCCTTTTTGGTTTCCAAGTATTTCTGCATCATGGGTGTAAATTCAGCCACTTTTGTATACTCCTGTTCGTCAAAAATGCGGATGTGCCATATATGCACACCCGCTCATATTATACTACAAAATATAGTTATTGTAAATCTTGTGCCCGCTTCATGGCATCATTTATATGCGCACAGAAATTGTCTGCGCCCACTTCCTCATAGAAGCCCGCTTTATGCATAATGGACATCGGCTGACTGTTTACATGGGAGAAAATAAGGGTTACCTTTTTCTTCTGACATTCTTTATACAGTCTCTCAAAATTCCGCATGGCGGTGGAGTCAATGGCATTTACGCTTCGCATACGAAGAATGAGGCATTTTGCATTGTCCTGCACGGCAATCTTTAAGAGCTTGTCTGCGGCACCGAAGAACATGGGACCGGTAATTTCATATACCACGGTATTTTTCGGCACGTTCATCATGGTTCCCTCCGGGTCATCCTCCGGCTCCACATACTTCCAGCCGGAAACCTCGGTCACATCGCTCATGCGCTTCATGAACAGGATACAGGTTAAGATAAGACCTACTTCAATGGCAACAACCAGGTCAAATACCACGGTCAGCACGAAGGTTAAGACCAGTACTAAAATATCGCTTTTGGGTGCGGTTTTGCAAAGGTTTACAAACTCTCTCCAACCGCACATATTGTAAGCTACCATGAAAAGAATTGCGGCAATGGCGGGCATGGGAATGAGAGCTGCATACGGCATCAGTACCACTAAAATAAGCAGTAAGGTAACGGAATGCACCATACCGGCAATGGGGGTTCTTCCGCCGTTTTTGATATTGGCTGCGGTTCTGGCAATGGCTCCTGTAGCGGGAATACCTC
>ERZ1023633.472-NODE-472-length-16670-cov-33.626783_pt1 | contig 16670 bp, 15 predicted proteins | sample MGYA00380333_ERZ1023633 | MGnify/ENA primary metagenome ERZ1023633 (study PRJEB33179, sample SAMN07448972) | human gut metagenome | biome: Human-gut; feature: Human associated habitat; material: Faeces | host: Homo sapiens | place: India: Bhopal | collected...
GGCAGTATTTCTTGGGCAATATGAAAAATCGACTTCGTGTCTTTCTTTTTGAAATAGGATATTTTCCTAAGGCTTAATAAGCCAGAGGGAATTCTTGTGAATATGATAAAATCGTATATAAGTCAATCTCCCAAATTTCCAATGATATTTTAGGTTTGGTATAATATTTGTTTTTCCATGATTAATTACTTATATATACCAATTGCCAAATATCTTTTCTGGTGTGCTTAACAGTTTTTATCTATACGCTTTATTTTTTTTATGCCTTAGCATAGTGTGAAGGTAGAACTTAAATTGTTTTTTAGAAGAATATGATTCCAAAGATTATTCATTACTCATGGTTTAGTGGCGACCCTTATCCTGCTGAGCTTAAAGCTTGCATGGATACGTGGAAGAAGGTGTTGTCTGACTATGAGTTTATATTATGGGATGCCAAGAAATTGGCTGAATGTAATAATGTGTTTGCCAACGAGGCTGTAAGTGTGAGAAAGTGGGCTTTTGCAGCCGATTTTGTGCGCCTGTATGCAGTCTATCATTATGGTGGTATCTGGCTTGATACTGATATTGAGATATTTAAGTCGTTTGATCCATTCTTGAATGATGGTATGTTCATTGGTAGGGAATATTACGTACATCATCATCCTAAGACCGGAAAGGATTATACCATGCTGACTTCTCATTGCTTTGGGGCAGAGAAGGAGCATCCTTTTATAGGGGAATGTCTGGAGTTTTATGAGAATCGTCATTTCATCCGTTCTCATAATGAACAATTGGAGCAGCGTCTTCGCTATGACATGACGATTATTCCTGATCTCCAAATGAGTCTTGCTCAGAACTATGGCTTCGACAATAGTAATAGCAATAATAAAAAGCAGCTACTGAAGAATGGAGTTCATGTATATCCTTACCAGTATTTTGACCAGCCAGGATATACCAGCATGAAGGATGTTGTGTGCATTCATCGTGTGGCCCAGAGCTGGAATCCTAATGCTAAAGGTTTTACTGCAAATTCAATCACTGATGTGAAAAAGAAAACGTTAGGCTATTATAAAATGAAAGCGCAGCAAAGATTGGCGAAATTTATATTGAATCTTTAGATTTATATTTCATGAGAATATTATATGTATTGAAACATAATCCTTGGGGAATTGGAGGTGGGTGTTATGCCTGTCGTAACTACCTCCAGTTATTTTCTGAGGTATTTCAAGAGGCTGAAATGGATGTTTGTATCTGCAAGGAATATTTAACTCCCGAACGCAAGAAAGAATATCCAATGGCACATTTCTATCCTGTAGCTCCCCGTGGCTTTATTGGTAAGGTGATGACGACTTTTACTGGGGTTATGCACCGCCACCAAGAGACAGTGAAGGCTTTACTCAAAAGCAATCATTATGATTATTGTGTATTTGATCACAATAGTATTGCGGGGTCTTTGGTTCGTTCTTGTAAAAATAGCGGTGTAAAGACTATTGTACTCAATCATAATTGCGAGTATGATTATTTTAAGGATAATAATGGTTTACTAAAACGTTTGTTATTCTTGCATCAGGTGAAGAAAAATGAGCGAAAATCATATTTGAATTGTGACTACAATATCTTCTTAACGGAAGAAGACAAGGAGCAATTTGCAGAGATGTATGGTACATCGAATACTAATGCAGTCGTTGGCGGGTGCTTTTATCCTAAGAATGATCATCATCCTTCTCTTTCGGAAATAAAACCTTTCCGAAAAGGACATTTGAAGATGGTGATTAGCGGTACAATGGGTAATGTGCAGAATATGGATGGTATTAACTATTTTCTGGATGAACTTCTTCCTCTTGTACTAGAAGATATACATATAGTATTGGCTGGTAAAAATCCTCCTGTTTCTTTATTAGAACGTATAAAGCCCATGTCTCCAAGAGTAATTGTCATCCCTAATCCTAAGGACATGGATTCTATTGTGCAAGATTGTGATATATTCTTGTGTCCTGCAAGATTGGGAGGTGGAATGAAACTCCGAGTAATGGACGGTTTCCGCAATGGATTGCCGGTATTGGCTCATACTGTATCTGCCAGAGGTTATAGAAATTTTGAAAAATGTGGCATGATGTGGGAATTTAGTACTGCTGAAGAATTTCTTAAGAATCTTCAATCATTGATACAGGATATCAAACAAGAAAAGATAACAAGAGAAATAATAATGAATGAGGCTTGTCGTATGTTTGCTTTCGGTCAAGCCGTAGAAAGAATGAAAAAAATAATCAACAAATAAACTATGTTTAAGCAAATAATATTTTTCATCAAACAGCATAGGTTTGAGTATCTTATCACATTTTTTATTTTTACCAACTTATTTCCTGCTTGGTTTCCTCAGTTTGCATACTATATCGCATTTGCTCTGATATTATATAAAATGAGTAAATTCAAAATGCAATCATGTGGTAAGACGACTCTGTTTTATGTTTTTATAGCCTTTTTGTGGCTATCTACAACTATCAACATGGTATTAGACTTACGTTTGGTTCTATTTTCTATTGTACTATTCATGGCTGCGCCAAGACTATCCATTAAATGGCATCTATACAAAATCAAGCTCATGTATTGCATATTTTCTGGATTCGGAATAGCAACAATAGCTAACCTGTATGCAAAGTATGCAGGAATCAATTTAGTATATATAGACGAATATGGTATAGCCATGGGACGCGTAGCGGAGTTTGCGGGTTTTTGTAGTCACCCAATGTGGACGAGTTGTGCTGCAGCCTTCTCTACATTGTTTTTTGTAAGCATGGCTTTTAGAGATAATTTGAAGAAAAAATCTTTGAGATATTTTTATTTTGCAATGGTTTTAGCGAGTCTATATGTTACAATGATTGGTGCTTCTCGTTCAGCATTTTTTCTTTCGTTAGCATGTTCTGTACTGATAATATGGATGCAGTCTAAAAAATTCGCTGTAATTAGAAATTTAGCAATTGTTGGAGTCGCAGCTGTTATCTTTGCACCATTCTTAATGAAAAATTCTCAGGCTATGATGAACAAAAAGAATGGTCTTGAAATAACGACCGAAAATACATCGCGTGATGAATTGTGGGGACAGCGTATGGAGGAATTTAAGTCTTCTCCTATTTGGGGTATCGGCTTTGCTGCTCATGGTGTTGGAGCAAATAAGCAGGTTGGACGTAATGAATCAGGTGGTAGCTTTATTTCTGTATTAGCTCAAGCTGGTATTATCGGTATTATATTTATTATAGCCATTTGGATTGCTGCAATTATGTTTCCAAAAGCAATTGGTAATGATAGTAATACTATTTTATTTTATGTAGCATTCGTCTTTATGTCTATCCATTCCATTATAGAAGGTTATATGTTTCAAGCAGGATGGTATCTTTGTCTGATTATTTGGTTCGTTATTGGTTTAATGATAGAACATAAAAAGCTGAGGAAGCAATATCCATATTTGATGAAACCAATTAATTTTTAACTACTATATAATATTGTTATGACACAATATCTAAGTGATAAACTAAAAGTTCTTTCTTTTATATCTATAATGCTTGTTCTTTATATTCATTCTGATTTTAAAGAACAAGATATTTTAGGGATGTTCTGGAACAATAAGATTCAAGTTATAATATCTGAGATGATAGGACGCTGTGCAGTTCCTTTATTTTATATAATTTCAGGCTTTCTCTTTTTCTTAAATGTTCCAAATGGTCTGAACTCAATTTATAAAAAGATGAAAAAGAGGGTTAAAACACTCTTAATTCCTTATGTCGTAGGCTGTTTGTTTTTCGTTGTTTTCAGTTTTTTAGTTGCAATAGTACCTGGTACTTCTAAATTCATAAATAACTCTATTTTACCCTTATTTCACGAAAGTTATTTGAAGATTTTAACTTCAATATTTTATGATGCAGGTACTGGCGTTCCGTGCGCTTTTCAACTCTGGTTTTTAAGAGATTTGATATTAATTGTTAGTACAGCACCAATCTGGTATATAGGGTTGAAAAAATTGAAATGGTTTTTGGTTATAATTATAGGTGCTTTAACTTTTTTACCTATATCATATTTGCCCTTATATGCTTTATTTTGGTTTTTGCTCGGTGGTCAATTAACTTTTCATGTGAATAAGTTATATGATTTTAAACTAGGAAAAATTTGCATGGGATTATTTATAATAGTCTCATTTTTGCAATTGTTATATCCTGATTCTTTAAACTGGAAATTATTTAGAATACCTTCTATTATAATAGGTATTGCTGGATTCTGGTTCCTTTATGATAAAATAGCTGGCAAAAATTATGTTTTAAAAGAGTATCGGTGGTTATCATTATCATGCCAATATACCTTTTTTATTTATTTGTTTCATGAACCTACATTAAATATAATTAGGAAATTGATAGTGTTTATTCTTGGTCATAATGCTTTTGGGTATTTTTTGTCTTATTTAATTTCGCCTATTATATTTGCTATTGTTGCTATTTATATAGGTGTTGTTTTTAAGACTTATATTAAGAACGTCTATTTTTTATGTACAGGAGGCAGATAGCAGTTTATACAAATAGAAAATATGAAATTAAAAATCAAGCATTGCTTATTGGGAATTTCCCTTATAGTTATCTTATTAGAACTCATTCTCCGCTATGTCTTTGGCTTCTGTGATGCGGTATTATACCAGTCTTCGCCTGCTTATGAGTATATAGCGCAGCCGAATCAGCATCGCTATCGCTTTTTCTCTCATATTGATTACAATTCTTATTCTCAGAGAAGTGAAGATCCGGATTCTACGAAAACGATTGTCCTTGGGTTAGGTGATTCGGTCATTTTTGGCGGAACAATGCTTGATCAGGATAGTATTGCTACAACCTTGTTTTCGAAAGAGACAGGGATGCAGATGCTGAATATTTCATCGGGTAGTTGGGGACCAGACAACTGTGCTGCTTATCTGAAAGAAAAAGGTACTTTTGGTGCCAAGGCGATGGTTCTTGTGTGTAGTAGCCACGATACCTTTGATGTAATGAGCCATATTCCTGTGGTCGGTATCTATCCTAATTATCCTGATAAACAATACAAGTTGGCTATATGGGAAGTGATAGATAGATATCTGATGCCTCGTATCAAGGTTTATTTTAGAGGTAAGCAACTCTTAGATCCTGATGCTCAAGTGATAGAGAAAGTGAAGAGTGATGAGGGTGTTGCGAAGAAAGCTTTGAATTTTGATCCTGGTTTTGACCAGCTTCTTCAGATCTCTGAGGAAAAGCATATTCCTTTCTTTATTTATCTTCATCCTGAGGTGGGTGAGGTCATGTGCCGGAAATATAAGGAAGGTGGATTGATGATTATGGAATGGGCTAAAACTCATCATATAAAATTGATTGATGGATTGAATGAGGGTGTCACTGTAGATATGTATCGCGATGTCATCCATCTGAATGAGAAAGGTCAGAGAAATCTGGCTAATTCTTTGAAAAAAATGATAAATAGATGAAGAAACTGATTCACTTACAACCGTTTATTCCTCATTATCGTGAGGAATTCTTTGACTTGTTGGGGAAGCGACTGAAACAGGGTGCCGTCAATGATATGTCTCTGGATCAGGAAATTTATACTTATGAAAAGACGAAAGATGTGAAGTCTGCTTCTTTTCAAATGAGTCATATTGTATGTAAACATATACCAAGTAAACTCATCAAGGGGAAACTGCTGTTCTACAATCCATTCTCTCTGTTGGGCAAAGAGAATAAAGTCCTGGTACTGATGCTCCATTTTGCTCATCTTGGTACATGGATTCTCTTGTTAACTAAATGGTTGCATCACAAGGAAATCATTCTATGGGGGCAGGGGATTTCTGTTCGTCGCTATCTGCAAGAAGAGAAAAAGCCTGACTGGAAACTGAAATGGATGATTGCCTTAGCGGATGGTATCTGGTTCTACATGGATAAAGAAAAGGATCAATGGCAAAAGTATTTTCCTGATAAACCTATGGTGGCTCTCTGTAATACTTTGTCTGGGGTTGATGAAATGACCAAGTATCAGCCTAATTTGACAAAAGATGAATTAAAGGCTAAATATGGAGTCAAGCAAGATGTTATCTTTATCTTCTGTGCCAGGTTTACTGCTGACCGCCGTGTAGATTTGCTTTTGGAAACAATCAAGCGATTGGATGATGAAAAGTATGGTTTTGTGATTATCGGTTCTGGTAAGTGCAAGCCTGACTTTTCTTCTTATGGCAATGTGTATGATTTTGGAGCAGTATATGATACGGCTGTTAAAAGAGAACTCTTTGCTTTATCAGATGTATATTTTCAGCCAGGTTGGGTTGGACTGTCCATCGTTGAAGCTATGGCGTATGGCAAACCGATCTTTACTTTTGAACGCTCTCATGAGACTCTGCAATGTGTGGAATACTCGTATATTCAATCAGGAGAAAATGGATTGATATTCAAAGATATTGATGACTGCATTAGTAAGATCAATTCGCTTTATGCTGAAGATATAAAACGAATGAGAGATAATGCAAGAGATTATGTTTCAAAGCATCTGACTATCGAACAGATGGTTGATCATGCAATGATTATCATAGATAAAGTATCTAACAATAAATAAAAAACGATATGAAAGATTTCAAAGATATAAATGTCGCAGTTGCTGGTACTGGCTACGTTGGTCTAAGTATCGCAACCCTGTTGTCTCAGCACCATCATGTAACAGCTGTAGATGTAATCCCAGAGAAGGTGAAGAAACTCAACAATAAGATTTCTCCTATCCAGGACGATTATATTGAGAAGTATTTGGCAGAGAAGCCATTGGACTTGACTGCAACTCTTGATGGCAAGTCAGCTTATGCTGATGCAGACTTCGTTGTGATTGCAGCACCAACCAATTATGACCCAGTAAAGAACTACTTCGATACAACCCATGTAGAAGAAGTTATTGATCTGGTATTGGAAGTGAATCCAGATGCTGTGATGGTTATCAAGAGTACTATCCCTGTAGGTTATACCCGCAGTCTTTACCTAAAGTATGCCAAGAAAGAAGTCAAGAAATTCAATCTCCTTTTCTCCCCAGAGTTCCTTCGTGAAAGCAAGGCACTCTATGATAATCTCTACCCAAGCCGTATTATCGTAGGTTATCCAAAGATAATCGATCGTCCTGAGTTCGCAGAAGAGAACGAGGTAATCAATGCTGTAACAGATGTAGAGATGTTGAAAGAAGCTGCCAAGACCTTTGCATCATTACTCCTTGAAGGAGCTATAGGTCATCATGGAGATACCCAGCAATTGGATTCTTCACTCTTCACTCTTCACTCTTCATTTGAAAAGAACATCCCTGTTCTTTTCATGGGTATGAAGGAAGCTGAAGCTGTGAAGCTCTTTGCCAATACCTATCTGGCTTTGCGTGTAAGCTACTTTAATGAGCTTGATACATATGCTGAGGTCAAAGGTCTTGATACCAAGGCAATCATAGAAGGTGTAGGTCTTGACCCACGTATTGGCACTCATTACAATAACCCAAGCTTCGGTTATGGTGGTTATTGCTTGCCAAAGGATACCAAGCAGCTCTTGGCAAACTATGCTGATGTTCCAGAGAACCTGATTGAGGCAATCGTAGAGAGCAACCGTACCCGCAAGGACTATATTGCTGATGCTGTTCTTCAGAAAGCTGGTTACTATAGCTATGCTGATGATAACAGCTATGATGCAAGCAAGGAGCACAATTGTGTGATTGGTGTCTATCGCTTGACTATGAAATCAAACAGTGATAACTTCCGCCAGTCTGCCATTCAGGGTATTATGAAGCGTATCAAGGCAAAGGGCGCAGAGGTCATTATCTATGAGCCAACATTGGAGGAGGGTAGTACTTTCTTCGGAAGTAGAGTCGAGAACAATCTTGAAGCCTTTAAGGCACAGAGTCATGCAATCATCGCCAACCGCTATGATGCTTGTCTGGATGATGTAAAGGATAAGGTATATACACGAGATATTTTTAGAAGAGACTGATGAAAATCATTCATTATATTCCAAGTATCGACCGGACATGGGGTGGTACTTCTACTTATATGCAGGTGCTGGCAAAGCCATTGGGCGAGTTGGCTGAAGTGCATATCCTGACTCATACATCAGATAATCCATTGCCTATGGAGAACTGCAAGGTGCATGATATTCCTCGTTATCGACCGTTCTCCGGTATTTGGAAGGAAACGGTTGTCGGGTTGCTGAATAGCATTAAACCTGATGTCGTGCATATCAACTGTTGTTGGACTCCTGACTGTGCTATGATTCAACGTTTGGCGCAGAAACAGGGATATAAGGTGGTGCTGACACCGCATGGTATGCTGGAGCCTTGGATTATTCAAAGGCATTACTGGACTCGGAAGGTTCCTGCGTTATGGCTCTATCAAAGAGCTGCAATACAAAAGGCCGACTGCATCCAAGCTACGGCTGAAAGTGAGCGAGATAATCTTTTGAAGTTGGGTTATAACTCTAATATCAAGGTGGTTAAACTTGGCATTGATGCTGACGGCATTGAAATGAAGAAGTCTTGGAAAAAACCTCGCCAGATATTGTTCCTCTCTCGTGTGCATGTTAAGAAGGGTATCAACTTCCTCATTGAGGCTGCTGCTGAACTTCGCTCTGAACTGCAGGGGTATAAGATCATTGTGGCTGGTGAGGGTGATGCTGCCTATGTTGCGGAAATGCAACAGATGATTTCTGATTGTGGTCTGCAGGACATCGTGCAGCTCATTGGCGGGGTGTATGGTAATGAAAAATGGCGTCTGTTCCAGACTTCCGATTTCTTTGTATTGCCAACTCATTCAGAGAATTTCGGCCTTGCCATTGCTGAGAGTCTTGCTTCTGGTACTCCTGTTATCACCACTGTGGGTACTCCATGGAATGATCTCAACTCATCTCATGCTGGTGCGTGGATCGAAATAGGTACTCAGCCATTAGTAGAAACTCTCCGCCAGTTCCTCGCTTTATCTGATGAAGAGCTTGAAACGATGGGTCGTAATGGTCGTAAGCTCATCGAAAACAAGTACTCGGCTAAGGTTATGGCAGAGGAAATGATGAGGGTGTATGGATCTCTGTAAGCATATTATATTGTTCTAAAAAAATAGGGATGGCTGTTTTGTTTGATCTTTTTAGTTATCGAGTGAAGAATTCTTCTGATGGTCTATATTTTGATCGTTGGCATGGGAATACGTTTCCTGAAATATCTATGCCCGAAAAACTATATTTTTTGAGTAGAATTATTTCGGCGCTTTTAACGCATAATAAATTATTCATTAGGACAGATTCTGTAGAAGAACTAATTGAATGTATAGGATTTGATGCATTTAGGATGCTTTATGAAAGAGGAGAACTTGTTGTTTTAGATAACTGGTGGGTTCCTACTTTTATGATTAATGGAAATTCATGTACCTATCTTAATATGCATTCAACACAATATCAAGATAGGGTTTGTTCTCGTCTTTTACAACGCAAAGGCTTAGAAGAGTCTCGTTTTATGAATTCTGTTTTTAAAGACGTATGTAATGATTCTGATTCTGTTACGTATGATTATTGGGATAATACGTCGGAAAATAATATGTATGAAGATTTTTCTTTTAATGCCAGAATACGTGCTCTTTTGCAGATTCAATCAGACTCAATCATTTCCATTTTAAAAGAACAAGACACCTGGTCTGCTGTTAGACTCTGTTTGTTTGAGCGAAGTTTGGAATGGGCAAAACAGCTAAAGACGGATGAAATTATATTTGAAGATGAAGCAAAACGATATTTATTATATAAAAGCGATATTATTGACAATGATAGCATAAATCATTTCTTTGAGCAGGTTAGATATTCTAGGGGAATACCAAACTTATCTCTTTTATATTATAATAATGTGATTTCTATGAAAGACATTATTAGAGTGAGAGATAATGTTGCTTTTGGTAAATTTACTTCATGGTTAGAAAGTCACAATTATAGTGTTCGTGATTTACAATTAGCTCTTTTAGATACTCATTCCAACAATAGAAAAATTGAAAAATGGTTCAGATGGTCTATAGTAAGTTTAGTCCCATCATTATTACTATCGGGTATGGCCTCAACACTTGCTGGTATTGGAATGAGCTTTATAGAGCAATTATTACCACAATTTTCTGGTCAAGAAATTCCAAGTTTATTTTTTGATGAGATTTTATCAAAACAGTTCAATGCTGCTAAAATGAGTAAAAAATTGCAGGCTAAGTTCGGATTTTAACGGCTACTAATATTTAAATCTTTGATAATCAATGGAAAATAATAATTGGAATGAATTTATTGGGAAGAATACTAAGAATTTAACAAAATATTCTGAATCATCTCAAACCTCAATCTTCTTGCGATATTTTTATCAGAAATAGAATAAAAGAAATAATGAAAGTATAATAACAGATAGAGGAAAATATATGGTTGATGTGAAATTAGCAGCTTTTGATGGCTTTGGCTTTGATAAAGGTGCAGGATTTATAAAGGCTACCCTATGGTATTTTGTGAATGCTCTGATAGTTAGGGCTTCATGGAATCCATTTATGGGTATCAAGATTGCTATGCTTCGTTTGTTCGGAGCAAAGATTGGTAAAGGTCTGGTGATTAAAAACGAGGTGAGAATCAAGTCACCTTGGAATTTGGTAGTTGGTGATGATTGCTGGTTAGGAGAGGGCTGTTGGATTGACAATTTAGATAAGGTTGTTATTGGCAGCAATGTGTGTATCTCGCAAGGTGCTTTGCTCCTTACTGGTAATCATGACTATACCATATCATCCATGCCTTATCGTAATGCTCCTATCTCTATTGAGGATGGGGCATGGATAGGGGCAAAGACTACTGTGTGCCCTGGTGTCACAGTTCATCGCAATGCTATATTGACTGTAGGCAGCGTAGCTACGAAGGATATGGAGCAGAATGGTATATACCAAGGGAATCCTGCGGTGAAGATTAGAGAAAGAAAAATAAAGGGCATCCAGTAGGATGCCCAGTATACTGTAGGGAGGTTGATCGAAACCAAGGACTAAACGTCTCAATGGAGTGATGCTCTCCCTTATTATCTAAATTGTAATTCGGTGCAAATTTAAGAATTTAAACGGTAGATTCCAAATTTTTACTCACAAAAAATATTAATTGAGATGAAAAAGGAAGATTTTCAAGAGTTTTTCAAGCAAAGGATGGCTGAAATCATGCATAAAGACACACTTGATAGCTATCGAGTGAGGGCTAATAATGCTCATACCATACTTAAAGAACTTGGCTATGTAATGGAAGGATGGATTGCAGGGAATATAAAACGCTTTGAAACTGTTGAACTCTGCATTAATGAAACCATCTCACTTGTAGAAAAGGATAATTGTCTTGTGTTTACTAATTACTCAAAGGAATTGTTCTTAAATGACTTAGATGAATATAACAAGAAATCTAAAAATAATAATGATGTACCACTTTTTGAGGATACGAACAAGATTATTTATCTCGTTAATGAGTGTTTGGCTGCAAATGAAGGGGGCTTCTTATCCAATTTAATAAAAAAAATAGAGGCGCAAGTTACAGCAGACGAAGAGGTTGCTGATGATAAGTTTAGTCCTAAATTGAGGGAATTTGATAACTTGTTATCATCTTTTGCTTGTGAGTTGTTGATGATTGGTTATTCAAAAAGATATCTCTATAAATTCTTTAATTCATTCAAGAAAAATCTCAAGGGATTATCTTTTGAAGATGCTTTTGAAGAAATGAAACAAAAATTTAGAGAGTTACAACAATATTCATTTTCTGTAGTAATAAAACTAAGTTTTAAAAATGTAAAGAATGCACAAGCCGCAACAGAAGCTGTTGACTGGTTAAACGATGAAATGCCTGAGGAATTTAAAAATATAGACAAATTGCGTAGATCTTTTATTGTCAAGAATAAATCTGTTAAATTCTATATAGAAAAATTTGAAGCTCTGGATGCATATATGGCAGTAAGACTGGCATATGAGAAACTTTCTAAGTTGTTGGATTTTAAACAAGACGTTATCAGTGGATATGCATTGCCAAGTTATGCTCTTAGCATTATGGTTAAAGAGGATGGTTTTTCTGTTACTTATGAAAAATTTTTTGAGCTTGATAATGGCGGCCAGTTTTTAAAAGTTGATGACAATATGTTATTTGAGAAATTGAGCCAGATAGAAAAGTCAGAGCTGGTGTTAGGTGATGTAAAGGATAGAATTACTGCAGCCCTGCGACATTTGCGAATAGGTGATGGTCAGGTGGAATTAGAGCAACAGTTTATCAATTATTGGATAGCGTTAGAGTTTATTTTTGCTTCTTCATCAAGCAAAGACAGTACATATTCTCGTATTAAGAAGAATCTTGTCAATATACTTTCTGCATGCTATGTGAAGCGTAATATTCTCTATCTTGAACATTGGATGACGAGAGAGGGAATGTTAGAAGATGAGGAAAATTTAATTAAAATGATTAATGGTGATGAAAAAGAATGGACTTTGGATAAAATTCTGTTGAAATTCCGATTCAAGAATATGAAGTCTCATCTTCACCATAAAGATAAAATAAAAGAATATATAGATAATCATGAAACGCATCTATTGCAGCATATATCTCGAATCTATAGACTTAGGAATGAGTTGGTACATGAAGCTGCATTAAAACAGGATATAGAGAATGTTGCAAGCAATCTTCGGTTTTATCTTGTATTTGTTCTTAATCAAATGATAGATTATTTTTCTGATAAGACTGCCAATATAAAGCCAAAGTCTATGCTTCAATTCTTTTGGAATTACGAGAAATGTCTGAAAGCGATAAAAACGCCGGGGAAAACGGATGTTGTTTCTGTTATTTCTCATATTCATATAGCTAAAAGTTATATTGTTTAAAGGTATGCTATCAATATAGATAGTATATTAAAAGAATCTACGGAAAATATGAAGTTTGATAAAATTCATAAACCTATACAGATATGCAATTTAAAGATGTAGAAAAAGAACTGTTTGATTTATTGAAGTTATCTCTTTGGTCTCGTTCTGATTCTTCTCTCCAGCAGATTGATGGGGAAGATGGGGCTGTCGCAGAGAGGATAAGAGATTGTGCGTGGAAATCGTTGTTTGCTCTTGCTAAGGAGCAGTGTGTCTTGGGAATTTTAGCTGATGTCCTTACAAATTGTAAGGGGAATGTAGAAGTTTCAAGGGATGTTCTGTTGAACTGGATAGGTTTGGTTATGAGGCTGGAACAGCGAAACACGAAGATGAACCGTATGGTTATTTCGCTTTTCGGAAAATTGAGAAGTTTAGGCTTGCATCCTGTGCTGATGAAAGGGCAGGCCTTTGCGCAAAACTATCCGAATCCTCTGCACAGGGTCTGTGGGGATATTGACCTCTATTTCAAGCAGCAGGATGATTGTAAAAAGGCTATCGAGTGGGCTATCCGTGTGGGTGGTTATGCTCATCAAGGGAATGAAAGTGCCTGGGAGCATAAGCATTTTGCTATTGATCTGAAAGGGTTTGAGGTGGAACTGCACTATCAAATGTGTAGGTTTGAGAATCATCGCTTGCAGCGACGTCTGCAGAATATCATTGATCATGAGTTTGCTACCAACGATCCTTATTATGTTCGAATAGAGGGAGAGGAGATAGAAACGGTGCCGCCTACTTTGTCTGTGCTGCATCAACTGATGCATATTACACGTCATCTTTTGGAGGCTGGTGTAGGTATCCGTCAGATTTGTGATTTGGCAGTCTATATTGATAGACATTGTGATGAAATCAATGCTGATGTTCTCAGGCGATATGTGGAGGAACTTCAATTAGGTGAGGTAGCTGGGGCTTTAGGATATATTCTTGTGGAAATGTTAGGTCTGAAAAAGGAGAAATGGCCTTTGGGGATTGTGGCTGATCATGCTGAGTTTATCATCCGTGAAATTTTCGATGGTGGCAATTTTGGGCGTCAGCGTACTGCTTTTCAACGTAATGAGAATGTTTTTGTTCGGAAATGGCATTCCATGACTTATTTTATCAAGCGCTGCTTGCTTTTCAGACATCTGCTTCCTGCTGAATCGAGAAGTTATATTCTCAATAAGTTCTTATTTAATATTCATGTAAAACGAGATTGATATTGGATTTCGTTTTTCTTATTCCATAAAAAGACAATTATGAAAGTAACGATTATAACATCATGTTACAACCGTGAACAGACGATTCGTGGTTGTATAGAGAGCGTATTGGCTCAGGACTATCCTGACATCGAGTATATCGTTGTGGATGGTGCCTCTAAGGACAATTCGCTGAATATTATTAATGAGTATAAAGGCAAGATCTCGAAAATCATTTCTGAGCCTGACCATGGTATGTATGAAGCTATCAACAAGGGCATTCGTGCTGCTACGGGTGATGTGATTGGTCTGGTGCATTCGGATGATTTCCTGTTCTCCAACCAGACGGTTTCTCATATCGTTCAGAGGTTTGAGGAGACGCACGCTGACTTCCTGTATGGTGACGGTTTGTTTGTGAATCCAGAGAATACGAATAAGGTGGTGCGCAACTGGATAGGCGGTTCTTATCGTCTATGGAAAGTACGTCATGGCTGGCTCCCTTTGCATCCTACCTGTTATATTCGCAGGGATGTGATGGAACGAAAGGGCTTGTATAACGAGAGCTATAAGATAGCTGCTGACTCTGACTTCCTTTTCCGTTATCTTCTGGGTGGTGAGTTGAGTGTAACGTATCTGAAAGAGTATATCGTGAGAATGCGCATGGGTGGTTTGAGTACTGACTCTGCCAGAAGAAAGCAAATGTGGAAGGAGGATATCAGATTGTATCAGTCGCATGGTGTGAATCCTACAATCACGAAGGTCGAGAAGATGATGTGGAAAATACCACAGTTTATCGGAGCTTTGTTTAAGTGACAGGCGTGAATTGTGAATATACAGAATTGAGGAATTTAATGACAAAATTATAAACTTTTAAAAACAAAAAACTATGTGGTGGAAAATCATTTTAGGTGTTGTAGGTATTGTAGTAATTGGTTTTATTGGTATGGTCATTAAAATGGCTATTACTGATGCTAAGGAAGAAATCAGAGATATAGAAGAAGCGAGTAAGAAAAAAGTTAAAGAGTAGCAGTTGTCCGTTAATTTGCGAACGAGTATGACAATAAATCATTTTCACCATGCACATGCCTCTGCCTGTGCATGGTGCTTCTATGGTAGGAAAGTAAGCGATTAGACTCGCTATCAGAAATCAAAGCTGCTCGTCAAATTCAATTTGTGTCTATTCGTATAATCGGTTCGCAAGGATGTGTATTATGTTGCGTTGAGTGAACCCGTGTTTAGAAAAAATGCTGGCAGAACTATCTTAGTGCTAAATGTAATAAAAGAATGGATATGCCGTTATAATAAAAAGCAATCGTCATGGTGTTTAGATGACGATTGCTTTGATAAGACTCTTTATCGTGTTGCAGCACGATGTGAGGATGTTTTATAAACGACTGAACAAACTTTGCGGATGTCTTTTTTAAAGGCATCCGTTTATTATTTAACGTTAGTCGCCCTTTTTGTGCAAATGTGGCTTCAAAGATGGAGTGTTCCCTGGAGTCTGCTTGTTGTCTCTTTGACGACGGTCTGGTTTGCCGGTAGAGACTGCGATCCTTTTAGGACCTGGCTTTATTCCCATAACATATCTTTTTGGAAATTAATAATGTTAATTACCCTTTTATAATGGAGTTGAAGCTCCACTATCTTATATCGGAAGATTAGTAGAAACGCTGCATCTAATAAGTTTTCTGCAAGCAGGTGCATAAAACACCAAATAGGCTTAAACAAATGTTGTGCCAATATATTTTTCCTTTCTTTATATATACTTAACGACAAATTTTAGTCAGTTTGTATGTCAGATTGTCGTGTGTTGGTAAAATGCAATATTGGCGCATTTTGTAGATATTATTTGTCTGGCAGTATATCTGCTAAAGGTAATGACCGCTGCTTTTCTTTCGCTGCTATCGAAAGATAAGTTTGCGTTGGAGGTTTAATGAAAAATCTGATATATGAAGATACTAATTAATGCATACGCTTGCTCGCCTGGTATGGGGGAGTGAGCCGGGAATGGCATGGAACTGGGTGAGCAATCTTGCTAAGTTCTGTGAACTATATATTATCACCGAAGGGGAGTTTCGGGATAGGATAGAGGAGGTGGTGCCTACCTTGGAACAGGGGAAGAACATGCACTTCTATTATAATCCGGTATCGGAGGAAATCAGGAAGATGTGCTGGAACCAGGGGGACTGGCGCTTCTATAAATATTATAAGGAGTGGCAGTGGAAGACGTATCTCTTGGCAAAGGATATCTGTAAGGTGGAGAAGATGGATGTGTTGCATCAGCTCAACATGATCGGATTCCGTGAACCGGGCTATCTCTGGAAACTGTCGCAAGAGAATGGGGTGCCGTTTGTTTGGGGGCCTGTGGATGCCAAGGATAAGTTCCCTGTGGCTTATCTGGATGGCGCAGGTCTGAAAACCAAGTTGTTTATGCGTCTGAAGAATTTCTTGACTGGTATCCAGCTGAGACATTCTAAACGTGTTCGTCTAGCAGCTAGCCAGGCATCGGTCATCTTCTCTGCTTCATCGAACTCGCAACGGTCTTTCAAAAAATACATGAATATAGATTCGCCTCTGCTTAA
>ERZ1023633.473-NODE-473-length-16650-cov-9.064839_pt1 | contig 16650 bp, 17 predicted proteins | sample MGYA00380333_ERZ1023633 | MGnify/ENA primary metagenome ERZ1023633 (study PRJEB33179, sample SAMN07448972) | human gut metagenome | biome: Human-gut; feature: Human associated habitat; material: Faeces | host: Homo sapiens | place: India: Bhopal | collected...
ATTCCATACTTATTGAATTATTTTTATTTGTAAACTTCTATTGTTTTCTACAACCATTTACATATCTTCTCCTGAAGACTTTTGGGTTCCAACACTTTTATCATATTGCCGAAACTCATCAACTTCATATAGAAGTCATAGGTAGGACGCAGTGCCAATTCAAAATCGGCATAATCATCACATGCATAGATTTCTTTTTGCGAGTGATGCAACGGCAATGTGCGCATATAGTGCTGATGGCATTTGTCTGCCCTTAACACAATTCTTTGAAGCGGTACAGATTCATCCAATACAATACCGAAGTATTCTGCAAAATATTCTTTTGCACAAAAATCTTTTGGCAAAACAAAATGAGCATCTGTTAAGTTAACACCTTCTATTCTATCAAGAGAATACAAACGCAAGTAGTTATAGTCTACATTTCTTGCTAACATATACCAACGCTGTGCGGACATTTTCACACAATATGGTTCTACAAGAAACGTCTTCGCTTCTTTCATCGTAAAAGAATGGAACGTTATCTGTAGTACAATATTTGACTTCATCGCTTCAAGTATTGTTGCAAGAAAATCCTGACTCGAAGGAATATTCTCTGTCAGTATTCTATCATGGATAGATATGCTGCTTGACAATGTTTCTGCCGTGCCGTAGGTTTCAAGAAGCCATGTACGCAATTCCCCTTCATTTAATACTTCGGGATTGGCTATATAATAATGGTATCTGCCATGTTGTTCACAATCAATCACAATGCCGAACATATCAAGAATACCACCTTTCCAACGATCAAATGTTTGCCGTGGCAAGTTCTCACCACGGCTAAGGTCTATATTCTGACGCCACTTTTCATTGAGTTCCTTCAATGTAATGCGGCCAGAACGATGAATGGTCTTGATAACCCAGATGTATTTTTGAATGAGTGACATAGGCTTAATTGTTATTGTAACCAAACTCACGTGTTCCAAACTTGCGTTTATAGAGCGACTCTCTATCTATAGCATGTTCTTCCAATATCTTCAATGGCAATGTTTCTAATATACACCATTGAAAATACTTTTGCGCATATGTAGCATCGTTATTGATAAGCGATTCTAAATCTTTATCAAACCCATGCCCAGTATTAGCATATATCTCCCAACGCCCCCATATGCCTCTTGTATTGTATGTAGAACCCACATATTGTTTACCAGTTAATTTGTCAAGGATCAGATAGATACAATTACAGCTTTCCAACTTAGCCTTCCACTCCTTATTATTAGATTCAAATATCAATTTAAGTTGATTATAATTAAGAACGACATCTTCAAAAGATGTAAAGACGGGAATATTGTTCTCTTGAAGCCCACGATCAATTCTTATAACTGGCATTTTATTATTAAAACCTTGAAGCCAACTAACAGGATTATTCCAGTCTATTACGACTCTTTCTTTAAGTAGCTGGAAGCCATCAAGTTCTGAGAAATCAAACTTTGCTTGCACTTCTCCTTTATAGTTTTCTATTTCTTTCAATACGCCATTGTTCTTAAAGACACCAACAAATCGAGACGATATACCTTCTTCTCCAATAAACGAAACGATATAGTCTACATCCTTAAAGCGTTTTTTTACCTGCTCACTTTGATAACTTAGGAACACGTCATGTTCATAAAGATACAAATCGAAGAGCGAGTTGGAATACTTCTTTCCATCAATTATTTTCTCTTTCCTATTGTCCTTATGCCTGATAAGTCTGATACGTTTCTTGTCTGCATTATCAAACTCTTCATTTCGACCTGATAAAAGGTCTTGTATAAATACGATATAATCTTTCATTGACTTATTGTTTATATAGTTATTATCTCCAGTTAAACTCCTCCACTCCAAGTATCTCCAGTCCCAAGTATTTCCATACTTCCTTATCAAAGTTGGGTGTGTATCTTGCCATAGTACGCAAGACGGATTCATCCTCTTTATCGCGGTAAGTATTGTTGTAGGTCAAAGCTTTATCCCATATAGAAATCGGTTCTTCGCATGGGTCGAGTTGATAGAACACAGTTCCGATACGCTCTAAATGATAACCTCCTTTTTTACACATATCCAGCGTCAAAGAGTGATTGTCCAGAGGAAAACCATAGAAGCCATCGCCAATCCGACCGCATAGTGAAGCAAGACATAAAGCTCCCATTTCGTATCCATCCCGTTCTTTTACCAACACAATATCGCCAGTAAACATCCTACTGCCATTGCTGTCATCATAACCTGTGTCTATTCCTGCAAAGATAGAACGCAACGTATAGCCACGTCCTTCACAAGAATGTCCGAAGTAGTCTTCTACAATGTCAGGATTATGGTCTTCTTCAAATTCTTCACTCTGTTGCCAAACATACAATCCGCCATCTTCCCAAAAGAAGAATTCACCAAAGTCGGCATAACCGAATCTGTTCTTGTCAATAACATAGCGTATGCGCAGACTACGTTTATCAAAGTTAGCCCCAATAGCAATTTCATTCTTATGCTTGATACAGAGAAAAGACAAGATATCCTCGTTTAGTACTCTCGGCATAAGTTCACAAAAGAGTTTCTTTGTTTCTTCCATATTCGTAGTATTATTGATTCAAATGCAAAGTTACGCATTAAGTGTCTCAATATGCGTTACAGGATAAAGAAAAATGGTCTGCAACTCGTGCTGAACGAATTGCAGACCATTATCCTTATTGTAGAGTTATTGAATTGCAAAACTCCTAACTCCTATATTCTACATCGCTGATGTAGCCGCTACGAGCCATCCGTAGACGCAGCTGCATACGCCGAAGAGGAGTACGCCTGCGGTGCAGAGGGCGAGGGCTGTGCGTGTAGCGCAGTCGCTCTTGAACGGAGCGAGCGGAGCATCGGTCTTGTTGATGTACATGCACTTTACAATCTTCAGATAGTAGTAGAGTGACGGTACGGTGTTGATCAATGCGAGGAACACTACTGCGTATGCGATGTTAGAACCCTGCTCGGCTGCTGCCATGAACACGAAGAACTTGCAGAACATACCTGCGAACGGCGGGATGCCTGCGAGCGAGAACAGAGCGAGTGTCATGAGGAACGAGAGCTTCGGGTTGGTGGTGTAGAAGCCGTCGAATACAGACATCTCGGTGTTGCCCTTGCCGCGTGTCTCAACAACGTTGATGATGGTGAACACTGCCATGTTGGCTGCTACGTAGATGAGCACGTAGTACATCAGCGCCGGCAGACCCATTGCGCCGTTGCCTACCGCTGCAAGCATGATGTAGCCTGCCTGCGAGATAGAGCTGAACGCCATGAATCGCTTGAGCTCTGTCTGGCGGAGTGCGAAGAGGTTAGCGATGGTGATGGTGAGGACGATGACGATGTACATCAGCATCTCCCAGTACTCTACCATCGGTGCGAACACCTTGGTGAGGATTGTCATCAAAGCGAACGCTGCTGCGCCCTTAGACACTACGCTCAGATAGCCTGTTACGGCTGTAGGAGCACCCTGGTATGTGTCGGCTGTCCAGAAGTGGAACGGCACGAGCGAAATCTTGAAGCCGAGACCGCTGAAGAAGAACACGAGACCCATGATGGTGAGCGGTGTTGCTGTGATCTGCGCCATTACGTCGTCGAAGTAGAGTGTGCCGCAAGCTCCGTAGATGAACGAGATGCCGTAGAGCATCACGCCGCTCGAGAATGTAGCGGTGAGCACGAACTTGGCTGCGCCCTCTGCCGATTCCTTCTTGAACTTGTCGAAGGCAACGAGACATGCCATAGGCACTGATGCCATCTCCAAGCCGAGGAAGAACATGAGGAAGTGGCCTGACGAAATCATCATGTACATACCGAGCAAGGTAGAGATGATGAGCTCATAGAACTCGCCCTCCTTGTTCTGCACGTCCTTCTGCTCGAGCCACGACTGTGCCATCACTACCACGATGAACGCACCGGCTGTAAGGATAACCTTCATCACCTGCGCTGCTGCGGTGGCGGTGTAGAGTCCGGCGAAAGCTTCTGCAGGCTCTGCGGTGAAGCAGACTGCAATCTGAGCTACCAACAGCAGACCTGTCAGCAGGCTCAAGGTAGTATGTTTCTTCTCGCCCTTCAGGATGAGGTCGGCGAGGAATACTATCACGAGGGCTGCCATGAGGCCAGCCTCGGGTATCATATTAAAAAACTGACTATAATCCATTTTTTACTGCTGAACTGTTATTAAAGTGTTGGAATTACGCTGAGGATTGGTACTACGGCATCGCTGATAACATGGCTTGCCCAGATCGGGAACGAAGCCTGTCCTGCAACGCAGAAGATGAGGCAGCATACAGCGAAGCGCTCGTCCCATGTAGCGTCGGTGAGCTCCTCGAAGTGCGGGTTCTTCACCTTCTCGAAGAGGATGAAGCCCACGGTACGGAGGATGTACACAGCGGTCACAACGATTGAGGTGATAGCGATGACGGTGCAGCAACGGTGGAAGGTGTCGGCATTCTCGAACGAACCGTTGAAGATGGTCATCTCGGCGATGAAGCCTGAGAAGCCCGGCAAACCGAGGTTAGCCAAACCTGCAATCACGTAGCCTACAGAGAGGAACGGCATAATCTTCATCAAACCGCCAAGCTCACGGATGTCACGTGTGTGTGTACGACCGTAGATCATACCGATGAGGGCGAAGAAGAGGGCTGTCATCAAACCGTGAGAGAGCATCTGGAGGATAGCACCTGTGCAGCTCACCTTGGTCATCATCAAGAGTGCGAAGAGCACCAGACCACAGTGAGACACTGAAGAGTAGGCGTTGATGAACTTCAAGTCGGTCTGTACGCAAGCCGAGAATGCACCGTAAACGACAGAGATGGTTGTGAGGATAAGGAATATCCAAGCCAAGTCGTTAGCTGCCTGAGGCAGGAGGAACATTGCGATGCGGAAGCAGCCGTAGCCACCGAGCTTCATGAGCACACCTGCGTGGAGCATAGACACTGATGTCGGGGCGCAACCGTGACCGATAGGAGACCATGTGTGGAACGGGAACAACGCGCCAAGCACGCCGAAACCGATGAACACAAACGGGAACAGCACGTTCTGAACGGCTGCCGGGATGTGGTTGTTGTGCGCAATCTCAAGGATGCTCATTGTAGAAGCACCGTTGAAGAAGTAGATGCCTACCAAGCCCAGGATGATGAGCGCAGAACCGCCCATAAGCATCAACGTAAGCTTCATGGCTGCATACTCCTTGCGACCCGAACCCCAGAAACCAATGAGAAGGTACATCGGGATGAGTGCCACCTCGTAGAACATGAACATGGTGAAGAGGTCGATCGAGATGAAGAAACCGTAAACACCTGTCGAAAGCAGAGTGAACCACATGAAGAACTCCTTTGTGAGGGGCTTGAGCTTCCATGAAGCGAATGTACCGGTGAAGACGATGATGCTCGAAAGCAGCAACATCACAACAGAGATACCGTCTACACCAACCTCATAGTTGATGTGCAAAGCCGGGAACCACGCAGTAGAGGCATGGAGAATCATCTCCTCGGTGTTGCCGCCAGCGCGCTCGCTGATGAAGTGGAGCGTGAGCCATACGCTCATTGCCAAGAGGCAAGATGAACCGGCAACCATCACACCACGCACCTGATTGACGTTGCGTGCGATCCACAGACCGAGCAGCATCAACGCAGGGATTACTACGAATAAACTTAATATATTCATATTCTAATTATAAGCAAAGTAATAATAATGTTAAAGCTACCGTACCTGTGATGAACCAAACGGCATACTGGCGAACGTCGCCGCTCTGCCATGGGCGGATGGTCTCACCTGCCTCGTTAGCACCCCAAGCAGTGAAGTCGATAAGACCGTTGATGATCTTCTCGTCGATCCACTGTACCGGACGGCTGACGTAGCGGAACAGAATCTTGTGAGTAACGAACTGGTAAACCTCGTCCATGTAGAAGCGCTTGTAAGCCCAACGATGCAGACGCGGGAATGTAGCGTACAGCTTGTCGGCGATAGGCTGCTTCTCACCCTTGTAGATATATGTGGCAAGGGCGATAGAGAGGATAGCGATCACTGTAGATGTGGCAGCCACCTGCGGGTCGAAGTGAACGGTGTAGGCTGTGCCTGCTGCGCTCACGATAGAGCCGAAGCTTGCCCAGCTCCAGTCGCAGAAGCCGCCGAGTGTTGTAACAACACCAACGCCTACGGTGACGATGCTCAGGAACACGAGCGGGAAGGTCATAGTAACCGGAGCCTCGTGCGGTGTGTGGTGAGCGTGCAGCTCCTTGTTCTCTGTACCCCAGAAGATGCCGTAGTAGAGGCGGAACATGTAGAACGCTGTCATAGCGGCAACGCCTGTCATCCACCAGCCGCAGAGCGGTGAGTACTCGAAGCAAGCAGTGATGATCTCGTCCTTAGAGCTGAAGCCCGAGAAGAACGGGATACCTGCGATAGCGAGGCAAGAGATGAGGAATGTGATGTGAGTGATAGGCATGTACTTGCGCAGACCGCCCATTGCAGACATCTCGTTAGAGTGAACAGCGTGGATAATGCAACCTGCTCCGAGGAACAGACAAGCCTTGAACATGGCGTGTGTGAACAGGTGGAACATAGAAGCCATGTAGCCAAGCTGTGCGTGGTTGTCGAGAGCCGCACCGTGGTGACCCGGCAGACATACGCCGAGTGCTACCATCATGAACGCAATCTGAGAGATTGTAGAGAAGGCAAGCACACGCTTGATGTCGCTCTGTGCGCAAGCAACGGCTGCTGCGTAGAAGGCTGTGAAAGCGCCTACGATAACGACTACCTCAAGAGCCTGCGGAGCGTACTCAATCCATACCGGGAAGAGACGTGCAATCTGGAACACACCTGCAACAACCATGGTAGCGGCGTGGATAAGTGCAGAAACAGGTGTCGGACCTTCCATTGCGTCCGGCAACCAAATGTGCAACGGGAACATAGCCGACTTACCTGCACCACCGATGAACATAAGCACGAGGGCTGTAGGCAGAATCATGCCGCCTGCAGCAAGAGCGCGTGCGCTGTCAGCAACGGTGAAGGCAGAAGCACCTGCGCCGTAAGCAATCTCAGTTCCGGTGAACGAGAAGTTGTAGCTTCCTGTGTAGTAGCCGAAGATGAGGATACCGATGAGGAAGAACATATCGGCGAAGCGTGTCACGATGAACGCCTTCTTAGAAGCGTGAACGGCTGCGTGCAGAGTGTAGTAGAAGCCAATGAGGAGGTAAGAGCTTACGCCCACAAGCTCCCAGAACATGTACATCTGGAAGATGTTGGTAGCAAGCACGAGTCCGAGCATTGACATCGTGAAGAGAGAAAGGAAAGCGTAGTAGCGCTGGAAGCCCTTCTCGCCGTGCATGTAGCCGAACGAGTAGATGTGCACCATAAGGCTGACCGTTGAGATGACGATGAGCATCATCACCGAAATCGGGTCGAGCAGCACACCAAGGTCGAAGTGCAGATGGCCCAGCGGCAACCATGTGAAGTTGTAAGGCACGAAGGTTGCGAAGGTGCCGTCGGCAAGACGGTCGGCTGTGAAATACTGGAACGCAGTGTAGTAGCTGAGTACTGTCACCAAACCCAGAGAGCAGGTGCCAATCAATCCGGCTGTCTTATGCGACCAGGAATACTTCTTATTCACGAATTCTGGCAGACCGATAACCAGGAAGCTGATCAGCGGCAACAGAAGAATCCATATTGAATATGTAAAATCCATAATCTAATTAATATTTCATGTTTTCAATACTGTTCACCTGATCGCTGTGGAAATTGCGGTAAACGTTAATAATAATCGCGATAGCTACGGCGCTCTCTGCTGCGCTCACGCCGATTGAGAAGAGGGTCATGAAGAAGCCCTCGAACTCGCCGGGAAAGAGCAGACGGTTGAAAGCCGCGAAGTTCAGGTCTACGGCGTTGAGCACGAGCTCTATAGAGACGAGCATGGCTATCAGGTTGCGACGTGTCACGAAGCCGTAAACGCCGATGAAGAACAGAAGTGCGCTAAGCACGAAATAACATTCTACTGGTACCATAATTTACTTGTCCTCCTTTTCTTTACGTGCTACAACGATTGCGCCAATGATACATGCCAGCAGGAACACTGAGATGAACTCAAAGGGCAATACATACTGATACTTTTCCGAACCGAGAAGAGCCTCGCCGATGGTCTGCATGGGCACCTCTTTGCCTTCTACAGCTACAGAGATGAAACCGTTCTTGAGCTGTACGCCGGCTACGGTAGCCAAACCTACGAGGCAGATGAGTGCGTAAGAGAGGGCACGGCAGCCCTTAACGCGCTCTACCAATCCCTGGAGTGTGCGCTTGCTGACGAGCTGCACGGCGAAGATGTACATCATCACCATACCGCCAGCGTAGACGCTGATCTGTGCTGCACCGAGATAGGTGTAGTCGAGCAGGAAGTAGAGGCCTGCCACTCCGAGGAGTACGAAAAGCAGGAATGTGACCGAACGCATGATGTGCTTTGTGGTCACGCACATGACAGCCGATCCGAGGATTACTGCTGCCAAGATGCAAAACATTACTATACTTGCCATATTTTCTTACTCCTTATTTTGTTTTGGTGTTAAACGTTCCGATTTCGAAGTCGGCACCGCCGTCGATGATGTTAGGCAGCGAGCCGCCCTCATACACCTCCTTGTCGAGGTGAAGCACGAGTGCTTCGCGGTCGAATACCGAATTCTCGAAATCGTTGACAAACTTGATTGCGCCGAAGTTGCAGGCGTTCACGCAGAGCTCGCAGAACATGCAGTCGCCGAGGTCGTACTGGTAGTCAACGAGCTGCTTTTTCTTCTTGCCTGTCTCCGGGTTCTCAACCATCTGCGACACAATCTTGATAGTGCCGTTCGGGCAAGCCTTCTCGCAGAGTGTACAGGCTGTACACTTCACGGCACCGTTCTCGTCGCGGTTCATCACCAGACGTCCGCGGTGGCGTGCTGCTACGTGCAGTGTGGTCTTGCGGTTCTCGGGATACTGCTCTGTGCTCTTCTTTGTGAGGAGCTCCTTCCATGTGGTCTTCATACCAATGGCGAGGGTTTTCATAGCCGACCCGATTTCTCCGAAATATGATTTTTTGTTTTCTTCCATTGTTTATTATTATTAAGAATTCAGAAGTGAGAAGTTATCGTTCCCTTTGGTCACTTGTAGTTAAGCCATAACCTTTTTTCCATATCAATCAGTACATTTGGCTTAACTCCTTAACTTCTTTACTCCTTAACTTCTAATTAAAAGTGCCAACCGAATGCCACAACTACAGTCATGAGAATCAAGTTGATAAGACACAAAGGCATCAAGTACTTCCACTCGAGCTTCAGAATTTGATCGACACGCAGACGTGGGAATGTCCAGCGCACCCACATAAGCAGGAACACTATGCCGAATGTCTTGCCGAGGAACCACACGATGCCCGGAATCATGTCGAGCACGCTGTCAACGCCGGCAACACCGATGTTGAACGGAGCCCAACCGCCAAGGAATACTGTGGCAGCGATACCTGAAACTACAAAAAGGTTGAGGTATTCAGCGAGGTAATAGAAGCCGAAACCCATACCCGAATACTCGGTGTGGTAGCCGGCTGTAAGCTCCGACTCAGCCTCAGCCAAGTCGAACGGACCACGGTTTGCCTCGGCGTTGCCTGCTACGAGGAACACGAGGAAGGCGATGATAGCCGGGATGTGTCCCTTGAAGATGAGCCAACCGAAAGCGCCGGTCTGTGCATCTACGATGCCCGATACCTGCATTGTGCCGGTGAGCACTACGGCGGTGATAAGGCAGAGGGCGAGCGACATCTCGTATGAGATGAGCTGCACGGCACCACGCATAGCCGAAACTACCGAATACTTGTTGTTAGAGCCCCAACCTGCCATGAAGATGCCCACGATGCCGATGCTTGAGATTGCCGACATGAGGAACAGACCTACATTGAAGTCGAGCACCTGAGCACCATTATTCCACGGGAGGAACGAGAAGGTGCCTACGGAAGCTATAATCACGAGGAACGGAGCGATGTAGTAGAGCACTTTGTCGGCACCGTCAACTGAGAAGATCTCCTTGATGAGCATCTTCAGCACGTCGGCGAACACCTGGAATATGCCCCAAGGGCCTACGCGCATCGGGCCAAGACGGCACTGGAACCATGCGCACACCTTGCGCTCCATGAAGATCAAGATGATGGCGAGGATGGCGTAGCCTGCGAGGATGCAGACACCAACCAGGATGCACTCGATCAGTATTGTCCAGAAATCTCCAAGACCGCAGGTCACTGAGAGGAGATTGTGGAGCCAGCTTGTTATGTTACTAAAGTCAAACATTTCTTTTAATTTATGATTTCGTTAACGGTCGATGTCAGGAATTACGAAGTCGATAGCTGCACCGGTTGTGATGAGGTCGGCAATCTTCTGTCCGCGAAGCATCGGGTCGAGAGCGCCGGTCAGTGTCAGACCCATCGGGCGCATCTTCATACGGTAAGGACTCTTGTCGCCCTTAGAATCGAGATATACGCCGAACTCGCCGCTGGCTCCCTCTACAGAGAAGTACCACTGTCCCTCGGGCACCTTGATGATTGGCTTCTGCTTAACGTAGAAGTCGCCCTCCGGAATGTTGTCGATGAGCTGCTCGATGATGTTAAGGCTCTGATAGAGCTCCTTGATGTGACAGTAGTAGCGGTCCATAGAGTCGCAACCGGTCATTGTAATCTCCTTCCACTCTACCTTGTCGTAGAGATCGTACGGGTGGCGCTTACGTGTATCGTTCTTCCAGCCTGCGGCACGTCCTGCCGGACCTGTCACGGCGTAGTTGATACAGTCTTCGCGTCCCATCGGACCAACGCCAACCAAGCGGTTGTGTGTGATTACGTTGTCGCCGAACACGTCGAGATACTCCTGAATCATCGGGCGCAGATACTTGCAGAGCTTCTTTGTGTTCTCTACGAACTTCGGGTCGATGTCTGCCTGGCATCCGCCGATGCGGTAGTAGTTCTGGATGAGTCGTCCGCCGGTGGTCTCCTCCATCACGTTAAGCACGTGCTCGCGGTCGCGCATACAGTAGAGGAACGCTGTGAGGGCGCCCAAGTCCTGTGCTGTACAGCCGAGGTAGAGCAAGTGGGAGTCGATACGCTGCAGCTCGTCCATGATGGTACGGATGTAGTGGATGCGGTCGGTAAGCTCAATGCCCATACCCTCCTCTATCACGCCAACGAGAGCGTGGCGGTGCATCATGGCAGAGAGGTAGTTGAGACGGTCGGTGAGAGCGAGTGTCTGCGGGTAGGTCATACCTTCCCACATCTTCTCTATGCCGCGGTGGATATAGCCCAGGTGCGGATAGATGCGCTTCACCTTCTCGCCGTCGAGAACGGTCTGCAAGCGGAGCACACCGTGTGTAGACGGGTGGTTCGGACCGATGTTCACTACGAAGTCGGTGTCCTCGAAGAGGCGCTTCTTTGTAGCTACGAGGCGGCCGTCGGCGTCGAGACTGTACACAACGGTGTAGTCAGACTCTGGCTCGTCGGTAAGCGGGAACTGGTTTGCCTCGGGGCTCATGTCGAAGTCCTTGCGCAACGGATAGCCGTTGAAGTCGGTACGCAGGAACAGACGGCGCATGTCGGGGTGACCGAGGAACTTGATGCCTACGAAGTCGTACACCTCACGCTCGAGCAGCTCGGCTGCCTTCCAGAGCTCAACGACGGTAGGAATCACGTCGCTGCCGTCCACCTTCTTTGCGATGGTGCGTACGGAGCAGCGCTCGTTGTTGTCGGTGTTCTCAAGAATGTAGATACATCCCAAGCCTTCCTCGCCGAAGTCCTCGCCGATGATGGTAACAAGGTAGTCGAAATGTTTCTGGTTCTTCAGTTTCGACATCTCACTCGCAAAATTGTCGAATGAGAGTTCTATGTTTTCAAGTTTCATATCTTATACCTTATTATATTAATCAGTTAGACCTTTCTTTGCATCGAAGCCTTCCGGCACCTCGTTCACTACGATTGTCTCGCGTTTTGCTTCGCTGGCGAGAGCTTCGTTGCTCAAGCCGTGCAGACCACCCTTCGACATAGAGAGTTCTTTCTCCTCATGTGTCATCTTGTGGTTTGCTCCGCCGAAGAACTTCTCGACCTTCACCTTGCGCTGCAGCTGCATCATGCCGTAGAGGATAGCCTCCGGACGCGGAGGACAACCGGGCACGTACACGTCTACGGGCACAATCTCTGAGATGCCGCGCACTACGTTGTACGAGTTCTTGAACGGACCACCCGAGATGGCGCAACCGCCCACTGCCACTACGTACTTCGGCTCAGCCATCTCGTCGTAGAGACGCTTGAACACAGGCGCCATCTTGTTGGTGATGGTACCGGCGCACATGATAAGGTCTGCCTGACGAGGAGAGTTACGTGTTACCTCGAAGCCGAAGCGAGAGAAGTCGTAACGGGCACAACCTACTGCCATGAACTCAATACCGCAGCACGATGTACCGAATGTTAATGACCACAAAGAGTTGGAACGACCCCAGTTGATAGCCTGGTCGAGTGAGCCAACCACTACGTTGACGCCGCCCTCGTGGAGCTCGTCTACGATTGTCTCAAGGCCCTTGTTGTCCTTGAACTCATCGTAAGGAATACTCTTGATGACAGGTTTTCTTACTTCCATTCCAACGCTCCTTTCCGCCAAGCGTATGCAAGGCCAAATACCAATACCAGCATGAAGAAACCAACGCTCGCAAGCGCCATCGCTCCAAACTGCTTGACAACTACTGCCCACGGGTAGAGGAAGAGGGTCTCAATGTCGAACATGAGGAAAAGGATAGCAAAGAGATAGTAGCCTACATGCACCGGAATCCAAGAAGATCCGCGTGTAGGAATACCACACTCAAAGGGCTGACCCTTAACCGGGTTGTACGAACGAGGACCTACGAGTTTCGCAACTACGTACGCACCTACTACCAATACAACAGCCGTCAAGATGACTGTGATTAATAAAATAGAATCCATAAAAATTTTTAAAACAATTTGTTTCTTTTTCTACGTAGAATACCGCTAAGTATTCGAATTGCAATTTTCAGTTTGCAAAGTTAGCAATAATAATTGGATTGTTGAGGGTTTTTACTTAAAAATATGTAAAGAATAAATGCATAGACTCTCCGCTTATGTCATCGTGCACCGAACGCAATCCAATCAGACGGCGAACGCAATCCGATTAGACGGCGAACGCAATCCGATCGGACGGCGGACGGAAACCGATTGGACGGCGAACGCAAACGGTAGGGGGTGCAGCTGTCTCAGCTGCACCAACCAAGCAAACTGGCAATCTATTCCAGCTATCTCCGCTCGGCTTTGCCGCTTGCCAGAGCAAGAACTGCACCAACCAAGCAACAAGGTCAACGATACTAATGTAGGAGGCTACGGCATCCTTGCCGTAGTCACGCTGCCCTCTGCAGTAATATTCTCCCACAGATGACACTGATGCACACAGATTTTTATGGCGCGTAAAAATAGCAACGGATTTATCGGATTAAAGCGGATGTCGTTAGCCGTAGCGGAGGTCTCCGGCCTCCGCAGCAAGCTGCTATACATTTTTTCAAATACGATATTTGCAAAATAAAAAGTCGGAAATAAAAATTTCCGACTTTTGTAACTATATATCTTTCTTTGGCTGTATTTATTCTCAAGGAATTGCCACCTTGTAGTTTTTGCTTCCAATGCTCAAGATGTAGATTCCTTTTGCTAAAGTTGGTGTCTTCAAAATCTGTTCCGCTTCAGCATGAACAACGAACATTGTTCTGCCCGACAAATTAGTGACGGTGATGATTTCGTTCTCTTTAATTTGACTAATCGTAATAGAACCATTTTCAACGGCAATCTTTTCATTTCCATTGTTTATGGCATCAATGCTAGTATTTTGTATATTTATAATCTTATTCACCTCATCAGCCTCTTCATAATTAGTATCTCCGTTTTGGTATGCTGTAAGTACAGCTGTTCCTTCTTTGAGAATAGAAGCATATTGTTTACCCCCTTGTGAGGATATCATAACGGTGGACAGATCTGTTGAGCGGTATTTTACTGAAAGACCTGAATTAGACGTTGCTGTTAATTCTATAGTTTCACCTATTTCTGCATTAGCAAAATCCTGTTCCCATATTATCTCTTGTTTTGCCTTATCTATTGTTAGCATTCCTTGTTTATAGTCGAATGCATAATTCTTTGCTTCCGCATCAGAGCAATATATAGGATAGGTACCAACATCACTTGAACTTGTAGCTATTGTATATACATTGGGTACTTTTTCCAATACTTCATACGTCTCTTTATTCTTGAAGCCAATATAAGTACAAGATAGTTCAGGATTCTCTTCTCCATAGTTTCGTTTTATACTATTAGGGATTATTGTAAGCGGTGCTTTAGTTATTGTATATGAACATGGAATAGCGACGGAAACATTCCAGTCGTGATTAGAGAATATTACATCCAAATTCGTCTTGTATGTTCCTGCATCTTTAGGTGTAGTACTTTTGTCAAATGTTACATCATACCCGTCAACATTATTGACAAAAGTGAGTTCTGGTGTTTTGCCTGAATATTCCACAACCGACTCTTTAAAAGAAAGCATTGGTTTCACATTGTAGAATTTTCCTAAAAGAGATTGGTATCTTTCAGGGTTTGCAACATAAACGGCTTCAACAGTAGATGGTATTCCATATTCTGCTGGATAATGCGTTGTAAAAGATTGTCCATATTGGGTATAATTATGATCGTAAGCTTCTTTGTAGTAAACTTCTGATAATTTGTCAGAGAATATATATAGTTTTCCTCTGAAATTTTCAAAAAACCACTTACTTCCTATTCTTCTTAATTCCGTGCCTATATATATGTTTCTTAGGTTAGGACAATCGCCAATGCAATAGTTTGTCACATCCTCTATTTTTCCAAGAACGATTTCTTCAAGATTCTGACATTTGTCAAATGCATATCCATACTCTCCAAATGTTCTTAGACTTGGTGCGCAGAACTTTTTTATTTTTGTACCAACAAAGCTTTGCTCTCCGATAGAATCAACTTTGTTCATTCCATACACATGTTCTAAATTTTCACAATCTCGAAAACAACACTTGCCTATATATGTAACGCTATCAGAAACATATACGCTACGTAACATTTTTGATTTAGAAAATGGTGAACTTTCAGTTTTGATAGTTAAATTTCTTCCTATAAAAACCGAATCCAAACTACACTCCGCAAATAACGGACCTTCGTTATTGTAATCCGATAAGTATAGTTCCTTATGTCCACTCTGGAATGCTATATTAGAAAGAGAACTACAACCACTGAAAGCGTCTTGTCCAATTTCTGTTACCGTGTTTGGAATGACGAGATTATCAATACTTGAACATCCTGCAAGACATTGATCTTCTATTTTTTCTATACTTCCGAAATCAATAGATTCTATACTTATACATCCTCTAAAACTATAATATCCCAATGTGGTAACACTTTTGGGTAATACAATGCTTTCAAGTAAAACACAATTTTCAAAGGCTTGCTGACCTACACTCTGTATCGTATTTGGGAGAACGACATTTTGGAGTTTTACACAATCTTGAAAAGCAAAATCGCTAATTGTACTTACAGTGTAATCCACACCGTCATTATCTTGCACAGTTGATGGAATAACTATATTGCCTGCATATTTTTTACCGGATGTTTCAGACTGGTTCGTAACTGCACATGTACACTTTTTTTTAGACAGAATCTTATAATAAATACCGTTTGACTCAAAGTCATAGGCGAATGTGTTAATAGCGGCAATGAGCATCAACACTAAAGTGAATAATTTCTTTTGCATAGTAGTTCCTTGTTTATTTGTTAAAACCAATTATTTGGATATCAGACAGTGTATCCTCGTTGCGATTAAGCATAAGAATAGACCATAAATTCTCTTTGAGAAAGTTGCATGAATCTTCATAATGAAGTCCTTCTGGTATTTCATCGCAAGCTAAATCTTTTTCTTGCGGTACTCCGTTAAGTACATATCGTACCCTAACGCTTTTGGAAAAATTTTTATGCACCATAAAAAGCATTTTAAAGTTAGACAATGTGTTATTTTAAAATGCGTCGCCAAAGTTTTCATGCTACCCTACGGATACAAAACGTGGACGAAACCTGTCCGCGTTGCAGCCGTAGGAAATGCTGAGAATACGACAAGTGACGTCCACGATACCGCAGACGTTCGCTATTGTTTCGTATTCTATGCATCTTTTGAAATTTCCTACGTTCCAACGCGCATGACGAATAGCAAACGCTAATTTTTATTCCTCAAAAATGAATAATGCAACCCTCTGGTAGCAATTATCACCGCAAATTTATCATTTTTTTTGTTATGTACAAAACTTTTCCCAAGTTTTTTATGAGTTTATGCTATTTGGTAATACTATAATAATTCGCCTTAGAGTATTCTGTGGGACTTTACTTCACGAACCGCAGCCTGATCCACGCCCAGCGCGGTATCATGCGCCACGCAGCCACGAGCAGCCGATAGCGCCAGTCGATCGTCACCACCTTCTTGCCGCGTTCCACCGCACTCACGATGTCCGCCACCACATGCTCCGCTGAGAGTTGCAGCGGAAAATGGCTGCCAGCAATCAGGTCCGTAGCCACGAAGCCCGGACGTATGT
>ERZ1023633.474-NODE-474-length-16641-cov-49.794345_pt1 | contig 16641 bp, 8 predicted proteins | sample MGYA00380333_ERZ1023633 | MGnify/ENA primary metagenome ERZ1023633 (study PRJEB33179, sample SAMN07448972) | human gut metagenome | biome: Human-gut; feature: Human associated habitat; material: Faeces | host: Homo sapiens | place: India: Bhopal | collected...
AGTGACACGAGTTTTCAGTTTTTTTGTGGAGGGGTCTGTCACCCCTGTCACCCATCGGTATTGCGAAAAAAATGGATATTTATTTCTCCTTCCATCAACAATTTGCTTATTTTAGATAACTGAGCCCACTTTAAACAGGCCTTACTTTTTAAAGTGGGCTCATGTTAAAGTGGGCTCATTTCTTAATTCTTCTTGCCCCAATATGACTTGCGGTTCCTTATACTGTTGTAGTTGCTGAGTCCGGAATATACAATAGTATATTTTCTAGGATTGGATTCCCAATCACATTCTCTCTGCAAATACATAGGTATGCCATCTATGTAGAGAATGGCATTTGCCTTGTCGTAGGACCACTTGCCACCAGCATGGAAACCTGCAGTAATCTTATGACCACTACCCAATGTCATGCTTTCAGAACTGCACTGCTGACCAAAATTATACTCCAGGGTGATATTCTCCCAGGTTCCCTTCAATTCACTTTCGAGAATGGTAAGCTGTGGCACATCACCATATCTCTCAGGCATAATGACTGGCCAGCCATCCTGTGTCCATCGAATGGAACGTACTTGTCCCATCATAAGGGCGTTTGAATATGGATTGCCATTTACTCCTGCCGGCAAACGACCTTGTGATGAAAAATACCAGTTACCTTCTCCATCATCAAAGACAGCACAATGAGAGATTCCTACCCAACCTGGACTATTGTTGAACTTGTACGGATGTGTCAGAATTGGATATGCCTCCCCACCCTTGTTGGTACAGTCTCTGCCATCCTTGCCATAGTAGGGACCTTCTATATTCTTGGCTCTCAACACACGAGTGTTGTAAGCCACAGAAAGTTCATCGTAGGCCAGAAAAAGATAGTAGTAGCCATTGTGATATATGATCTCCGGAGCTTCAGATGCCTGCCAGCGACTATTGATATTGCGAGTATAGATACGTTTGCCATACTTGCTGATGTCTCCCCATGGGTCACCGATATTCTCATAAGGCATACCTGTATTCGGGTTCAGGCGCATGGCAACAATACCAGAATGCCATGAACCGTAGATGAGGTAATGCTTGCCATCAGGGCAGATGATATATGACGGATCGATGGCATTATACTTGAAATATGCATTCCAGTCACCTTGACCATTTCTTCTCCAGTTGAACCCACGGTCAGTGGAAGAGCAAGCCACCATGCCCTTGTCTGTCCAATGGTTGCTTGCTGGATCGGAAGTTTCCATCATGCCGATGAAAGCTCTTTCTGTCCAGGTGTTGTCAAAATTGGCTGCATCGGCATATAAGCCATTGCCGATGTAATTATCAACCACGATGCAATAGTACATTCGGTACAAGCCATTTCTCACCTTGCGAGCACATGGCGCCCAAAATCCATAACGAAAATGCTTGATAGCAGGAAGGCCCTCCTTTGCTCTATATTCATTCACCTTGGTTGCCACCCAAGAAGGCTGTCTTCTCATGGTGGGGCCTACCCAAGTCCAGTTGATCAAGTCCTTGCTCTTACGGCAGAAGAAATGGCCATGTCCATCCAAACTGTTACCATAAGAGGCATCAGTCTGATACATGTAATAATAGCCGTCATCAGCCTTCATGACTGTAGGGTCATGCACGTTGGCTAAATTCCAACTGCCACGCTGGTCCCAACTTGCCATTGATGCATAATCATCAATATACGATGGAGGAGTGTAAGTACTAAGGCGACCTGAAGAAGCTCTTGTTGCCAACTCAGTTTCAACCTCTGCCGCAGGAGTTAGTTGCTGCTCCAAGCTGTCGGTACAACCTGACATGATGCCAAGCAGTATAACAGCCGTCATTAAAACATTCTTTTTCATTGGTTACTTTCGGTTTATATGAAATTGTAATTGTTTATTCTCTTGCTAATCCGTAATCAAGCATCGACTTTTCAATGCTTTCCTTTTTCAGAAAATACGTTTGGTGATGGCAAAATTACGCCAAAAGAGGCTAAGTATGGTGGATTATATGTAAAATTTTAGTGGATTATCTGATTCTTTTCGGAAAAAGGCTGTTTTGTGCAACTAAAAATTACAGTTCATATTATCAGGGAGTTTTTGTTTTGATTAATAGATATATGCCATGACAGTAACGATAACCAAAAAGCCTCCGGGACAATCATATTTTATTCCAAAATTACGTTAAATCACGCTTGTGGATTTTCACTTGCGAAACTTTTTTAGATAAAAAAACAATCCGTTCCTCCCTGCTTTTCATTTTCTTTTTGTAATTTTGCACCCCGAAAAAATAAAATTGATTTGATATAAAAGGATAATACACAGAGAATAATGAAAAAAGGATTGTTTGCACTCGCCTTGGGTACTTTCACCCTCGGAATGGCGGAATTTATTATCGAGGGAATTCTCACAGATGTGGCACACAACATGAATGTGAGCATCCCGCAAGTGGGTCATCTCATCTCCATTTATGCCCTGGGCGTTTGTGCAGGAGCCTTCTCCCTGATACTGATGCACAAGTATCGCCCTAAGAATATCCTGCTTTTTCTTACGTCGTTGGTGGTGATAGGAGCCATTATTGCCACTGTTGCCCCTAACTACTGGCTGTTGCTCTGCGCCCGCTTTATCCAGGGTTTGCCACATGGTGCTTACTTCGGAACGGCAACGATCGTGGCTGTGAAAATGGCCAAGGAAGGCAAGGAAACCAAGGCGGTGGCAATGATGTGCGCCGGAATGCCTTTCGCCAACCTGATGGGTGTTCCGCTCGGTACATTTCTCAGTCATACGATGTCCTGGCGAGTTCCTTTCCTGATGTCCGTGATATTGGGATTGCTCACTTTGTATATGATCTATCGCTGGGTACCTAATGTAGAGGCATTGCCCAATAAGGGAATGAAAGCACAGTTCAAGTTCATGCGCCATCTGGCTCCCTGGCTCATCATCGCAGCCACTTTCTTAGGCAATGGCGGCATACTCTGCTGGTTCAGTTACATCTCGCCTTTATTGCAGTGGAACGGCGGGTTCAGTGCTGCCAGCATTTCTGTACTGATGATTCTTGCAGGATTGGGTATGGTGGTAGGCAATCAGGTGAGTGCCTTGCTTGCCGATAGGTTTAAGCCAGGACGTTTTACCTGTTATCTCCAGTTCTTGGCAGCTGCAGCCCTGCTTGCCACTTTCTTCCTTTCCCATATAGGATGGGTTTCGGCAGCCATGATGTTCATCTGCTGTGCCTGTCTTTTCGGAATCGGTTCGCCAGAACAGTTCCTGATAGTCAAGCATAGCGAGGGTGGCGAGATGCTCGGAGGCTGCTGCATTCAGGCGGCATTCAATTTGGGAAATGCGCTTGGTGCTTTCTTCGGAGGAATACCTGTGGCAATGGGATTGGGTTATCATTTCCCTGCTCTTATCGGTGTACCTATGGCTTTGATGGGAGCCGTCTGCCTGCTGGTCTTCCACAAAAAGTATGAATAAACATAAAAAGAGGGTGTGTCATGGATTTACGACACGCCCTCTTTTTATGTTTGTTCTTGTGTAAAATTATTCCTTGTTTTTTGTTTTCTTCTTCTTTCTTCGATGTAAAATAATATATCCGGAGATTAATACTAAGGAAATCAGCAGTCCGGAGATAAAGACGAAGAGGTCGGAAAGCGGACCTAAGAGGGGAGAATAGCATCTGCCCACATGCAGTTCGAGGGCTACATTCCAGAGAGAAAGGGGAGTGCGGGATAGTAATTCAGGCGTGGAAACAGGAATGTCTGCGCCCTTGCTGTAATCGAAAACTACCGCTCTGCCACCGAAGAAATCCTTGGAGAAACCGCTTGTCAGTGTGCTGGAAATCGGAATCATCGACTTGTCATGATGAGGCTTCCCAGTGGAGTAGTCCAGGATAAGTTTCTGCTCCGGATACCAGCGGAACAAACCGCTGAATGAACCTATCAGCCAACCGCCCTTGCCGTCGCTTTCAAATACGTTTACCCCCATCGGACTCACCTTTGGAGTCTGGTTTTTGTCGAGCAGTCGTGGCTTCTGACTGAAGGATTTATCTACATAGAGAAAACCCTCAGAGGTAGATACAAGCCAGTTGTTCTCAGCCGCATTCCATCGGATGGCACGGAGCTTGTCGTGCCATACATTGCCGTCTTTTATCTTCTGTTCAGTCTTGTTGAGAGCCAGTGGAATCATCAATGGTGGGCGTAGGCACATACCGGTAATCGCCAGCCAGAGGGTGAGGATGATGGTGGTATAACCTATCTTGTTGTGCCATTTCGCATTCCACACCATCCGCTTGCCGAGAACCTTCATCCTTTCCTTGATTTCTGTAGGATTCAGTTCGCTTTCCTTCAGTTTCTTATCCTTCAGTCCGTTTGCTAACAAACGTTTTTGTCTGCGGATGCGATAGGGTAAAATAAAGAGGACGATACCCGTTAGCGATAGGATGATGAGTACGACGGCGATGGCATCTACCACCAGTCTGCCCGTAAGTCCGAAGAAGGCTCCGCTGTGCAAAGCCCAGACAGTCTTGAATAATGATTCCGTTGGAATAAAACCATTTGGTTGGGCAATAATACTTCTTTTTGTGTAAAAACTATTTTCAGAATGTGCGGATTGTATTTTTGCGAAACTGTCCGATTTTTTGTGAGTTGTAATTTCGTAAATGGCAGAACGGGTCAGGGCTATAACATTCATGCTGTCTGGAGTAAGTGTGATGTCTGCCATCCTTTCATGATGATCAGGGAGAGATAACTTGATCCATCTTCCTCCAAGGGTATTCTTCCCATGAACATCATTCCTCTTCGCCTTGTCAGCTTCGAAATAATAAACGTCCCGAAGGGCTGCGCACCAGATTCTTCCATCTTTGGTACAGACCAGATGGCGGATGTTTCTCTCATCTATTTGTTCCGGAAGTCCTCTGTTGAAATCCTCCCAGTTTTGCATATTGCTGTCTGTAAGCCATACGCCTGCATAGCCATACGCCAGGATGCCCAGAGGCGATGGGGTAGAGCCTTTGATGATACCATTGTTGAAGTTGCGGATATGATAGGCAGGAGGCAGTAAACTTCTGCTCACGGCGCAGTCTGCAAATAGTTGGCGGTGGTTCAGGATAATGCCTGAAACGCAGAATACCAGCATGAATACGGACAGTACGAGTCCAAACCAGCGGTGGTATTTCTTCCATGTAAAGTACTTGTTCATTCTATTGTTCATTATCTTTTATATTTCGGGATGCAAAGGTACTGATAACCCCCGATTCGTGCAATACCTAAAAATAATGATTTCAAGCCCTGCGCCGTATTTATTCTGTGAGATGGGCAGGGAACCTTTCTGCTTATTCCCCGAAGTTTTTCTCCAGAATCTTATTCAGCAGGAAGGTGGCATTCTGGTTTCTTGCCACGCCTCGCTGTATCTTATAAGTATAGGTGACATCCGTGCCTAAGTCTATCTCAAAACAGAAGTTGTGGAACTTGCCCGACGGATCTTTCTCCATCTTGGATAATTCCAGGTCGTGGGTGGCGATGATGCCGCTAACAGGCAACTTGGAGATGGCTTCGAGGAATTTTCTGGAACCGTTCAACTTGTCCAGCGAATTGGTGCCCTTCAGAATTTCATCAAGAATAATGAGGGTTTTCAGTCTCTCGCTTCTCTCACCGCTTGCACTTCCCTTGCAGAATTTCAACAGTTCTTCCAGTCGGATCAGTTCTGCATTGAAGTAAGAGATGCCATGCGTCAGGTCGTCTGTGGTTCTCATGCTGGAGAACATTCTGAAGCGGGAAATCTTCAGATGGTCGGCAAAGACAGGCATTCCAGCCATCGCTAAGATATAATTCACGCCCAATGAACGGAGGAAGGTACTCTTGCCCGCCATGTTGGCTCCCGTGATGATATAGTAGTTGCCGTCCTTGACCGTGAAATCGTTCTTCACCGCCTTGGCACCGAGGAAAGGATGATAAAGGTTCTTTCCCTCGAAGATGATTTCTGGCAATTCTTGCAGTTCCGGTTCGTTGGCTTCGGGATGATTGTATCGGAAGTCGGCCATTGAAACCATTGCATCCATCTCGCTGATCACGTTCATCCATTCCTCCATCTTCACCATATAGGTATTCTTCCATTTCAGAAAACTGCGCACCAGGAAGAAGTCGCTGAGCATGAAGGCATCGGTGAAGAACAGACCGAGGAAGTTGCCCCGTCGGTCGTAACCCTTCAGTATCTTTTCCAGTTGGGCGAATGATGGCAGTGCATCGGCGAGCGATTCCTGCATCTCCCTGCCCAACTGGCTCTGGAAATTGCGCTGGGCGATGAGACGGAGAATCTGTGAGTAGGCGATGAGCTGATGACGGAGCTTACCACCATTACTGTCTATCTTGTCGAGGGTTTGCTTGCAAACGAAGAAGACCACCATGTACTGCAGCATGACCCACCACAGGGGGATGTTGATGGAGATGACGGAGCAGATAGAAAGGACGACAGAACCGATGATGCCGATGATCGCCAGCCAACCGAGGACGAGTGAAATCGGGGAACCAAACCATCCCGGTACTTCCATCTGGGAAACTTTCTGCATCGCCTCAGCCACGGCTGCTGAATCTATCTTCTTGCAGTTTCTTTCGCCAAGTGCCAGAAAGTCCATGCGCCAGTCGGGGACTGCGATTTCCTTCTGCAGTTCCGCTCTTTTTCTGATTTCCTTCAGAGAGAGAGGGGTTTCACGCGTGAGGTTGGCAGCTAATCTGTCAGAACCGCCCGATGTGATGGTGCGGCAGATGCGGTTGAAGAGGGAATCCTTGCCGAAGACATCGAGGTCGAAGGCATAGGAATGCTGCGGGTTCAGATACTGTCCGCCAGTTTCAAAAGGAGAGAAGTCACCCTCCCAGGCCTTGATTTCATTCTGATAGACCTTGAGCAGGGCAGCCAGTTGTTCTATCTTCTCCTTGTGGCGGTCGTCGATGCGGCGGATAATGAAATAGACTGCCAGGCACAGAACGGCTCCCACCAGAAAATGACGGGTGTCGCCATCGCATGCAAAATAGCAGATCAGGAAACTTAGGATGCCTCCGAAAGCCAACAGTTCGCCCGTGATGAATCCCGTATTCTTGCGCTTCAGGGCAGTCAACTCCGAAGCATATTGGTTTGCGTATTTCTGATAATTCTCTTTGATATTCATGATTGTCTGCTTGTTTTATTTGCCATGTATCAGCGATAGATGATGGCAAGATGATAAACTGTTTATGGGGTGCAAAAATAGGGATAAAAACAAAGCTGACCAAATAAAGTTACCCATTTTTAAGTCTTTTATGCGAATATTTGTGGAATTTTTCTTTGTGTTTCCATTTATTCCCCGTACCTTTGCACCCCAGAATTATAATCAGTCAATAAGAACGATAGAAAAAATATAAGTTTAGAAGATTATGGAATATATGTCTCAAGAAGGCTATGACGAACTCGTAGCCGAGCTTCAGCACATGGTGAACGTGGAGTTGCCAGCCGTGCGTGATGCTATCGCTGAGGCTCGTGACAAGGGTGACCTCAGTGAAAACTTTGAATATCATGCTGCCAAGCGTGAACAGGGTAAACTGTTGAGTCGGATCAGCTTCAAGCAGAAGGTCTTGGAGAATGCCCGTGTCATCGACAAGTCCCGTCTTAAGAGTGACACTGTAGGTCTGTTGAGCAAGGTAAGGATTACCAATCTTTCCACCAAGTGCAGTATGACTTACAGCATCGTCAATCCTCATGAGGCGGATCTTCATAATGGCAAAATCTCCATCAAGTCTCCTATCGGCAAGGCTCTCTTGGGTAAGAAGGCAGGCGAAGAAGTAGTGGTGAAGGTACCTGCAGGCTTGCTCAAATTCCGCGTAGAGAGCGTGGAATTATAATGTCTCAGATAGCGTGGCACTGTAATGAGGATTATTGAGGAATAATCAGAAAATATTGTGGAATTTTTGAATATCGGGAATGGCTGAATTTCGGTCATTCCTTTTTTTGTAAGTTTTTAATCTTGTGAATGTTACGCTTTCGTAAACGTTTACGTGTTCTTTTAACGTATTTGAAATATATTATAATCTGTTTTTTTGTAATTTTGCAGTCGGAATTGCACAGGGGTGTGCTTTTCTATCATGATGATTGATATAATCAAGATGATGTTATAAACTCAATAATTCAATAAAAACCATACAAAAAGTAAATGAGACACCTAACTCGTATGTCCCGTAACCTCTCGAGATGGGGGGGCGGTTTCACTTATTTGTATCTTTCCCTAATGCTCCTGTGCTTCTGTGCCATAGGAGTCAAGGCTGCAGATACTAATGGGAGTGTAAAATTCAATTCTGGCGTCCGCTATTCGCAGTGGGCGATTAATTCACGTGCGCATGATTTCTATGCCAATACTACTCTTTTTGGCTTAGCAACCTACAATACAGACGAATCAAAAAAAGAGGCAAGAATAGATAGCAAGAACAAGCTCGACTATGTTCCTGGTCTTGTTGCTAAATCTATGATAGAAGCTGCAGATTATTATCAAGGCTTCGATTGGTCTAAGCCATGGTTCTTGAGTGTTAAGGAATATGGTGACAAATACTCCAATTCTGTCCCTAATGGAGGTGGCAGCCTTGATGACCTCAATGCAGTAAAGCTCTATATTGGTCTGTATAACAATAAAAATGCAACAGAAAAGAGCAACTACAAGACTGCTATTAGCAGAGCGCAGGCAGGACTCGTGGCTCATAACAATAGTAATTCTATTCAGGCAGGAACTCTTGCAGGTGATGCCGTTGTAGGAGGTTGGTTCCACAAAACTGCTTACAACAACCAGATGTGGCTGGATGGTGCCTATATGGGTAGCGCACTCTTGGCTCAAATTGTCAACTTCAATGGCACAGGAAGTAATGTATTCGGAAGCACAACAGCAGACTGGGATATGGTATTCAAACAGTTAAACATTGTTTGGAACATGTGCTGGAACTCTAATGACAAGTTGATGTATCATGCTTTCGAGGCAAATGCTGGAACAGGCACATCATACTCTCATGCAGACACTTGGGCTGGCTTGAATGGTAAAACTAAGCCTTATACATTCCACTCTGCAGCCTACTGGGGCAGAGCCAATGCATGGTATCTCATGGCTTTGGTAGATGTATTGGAAGCCATGCAAAAAGCTGGTCAAGAGAATACAACCAATTATACTACTTTGAAGCAACATCTCGCAGACCTTGCTGCTGGTATTGCTGCACGTCAGGATTCAAAGACTGGTGGTTGGTATCAGGTGATGGATGATCCATCTTTCAAGGCAACATCTTACAATGGAAAGTCATCAACTGCAACCAATTATATTGAGACATCAGCTACAGCCATCTTTGCTGCAGCTTATTTCAAGGCTGTACGTCTTGGAGTTCTCTCAAGTACCACTCAATATGATTATAAAACGATTGCCAAGAATGCTTTCGAGGGTTTGGTAAACAACTACACCTATCTGGATGCTAATGGCGACATGCAGATTTGGGGCAGTTGTCGTTCTGCTGGCTTAGGTGGTGGCACTGGTGATGACTATGGTGTTGGTGGCAAAAAATATCGTAATGGCTCCAATGAGTACTACTTGTTAGGCTATGATGTTCCTATGGTTAAACAGTCTGAGGGTATTACCGAGGGCAAGGTTCTCGGTGGCTTCATCATGGCTGCTACTGAGTACGAGCGTGCTTACCAGAACCAGGACAGCAAGCAGATTCTGTTTGCCAAGGACTTGGCTCCAAGCTATAACTTCACTGCTAATGCAGGAACCCTCGATGCAACTGCATACGGTAATGGTACTGTTTCTTATCAGTGGTATAAGGATGGTAATGCAATCGCAAAAGCCACAACTGCTACTTATACTCCAAAAGAAAGTGGAAATTATTACTGCATAGCTACATCTGCTACTAATAGCAGAAGTGCTGTTAGCAATACTATCCAGACAAGTACTACAACTGTTACTACTGCCAATACTGATAATGGTAGCACAGATAATAATGGTGGTAGTGATAATGGAAATACAGGCAATAATGCTGGTACATCCGATATTTTGTCTGCAACAGTAGTTGCAAGTACAAAGATTAGTGTCTCACCAAAAACAAGTCGGGAATTAACTAAAAACGAAGTAACGATAGCTGGTGGTACTGCTACACTTTATAATGGTAAGGCTTCCGATGCAGATATGATTTCACCTAAAGAGGGTATTAAACTGAATGGTAGCAGTGCTTCGTATATGAAGGTTAGCCTCGAAAAGCCACTTGCCAAAGGCGATGTAATCACAGTTACAAGTACTTCTGTATTGAATCTGACAAAAGATGCCACAAAAGCATCAGGCATCGCCCTTAACAATAATTCTTATACGATTCCAGAAGGAAGCAATCTGATTGGTGCTAAAGAGTTTTATCTTTGGGATGGTAAATTTAAAGCCATCAAGATCACCCGTGCCAACACACAGGTAGCTCTTACTGCATCCTTCTCTCCTGCAACAATATCTGCAAAAGAAGGCGATATTGCACAAAATCTTCCTACTCTTACAGTCAAGGCAGGCGAGGCCACTTTGACAGCAAACGACTATACCGTAACCTATGCTTCTGACAATAATGCAGTAGCAAAGGTAGAGAATGGTAAGGTAAGCTTTGTTGGTGAAGGTGAAACTAACATCGTTGCCACCATCAAGCCTACAGATACAAACAAGTATAACGAGACTTCTGCTACATTTGCCGTTAAGGTAGAGAAAAAGCAAACTCCAGTTACCCAAGATGATGTTATCTACAACTGGAATACCATCGGTAGCCAGAAAGAGAATATCGCTGTTACAGAAGGAACAAAAAATATAAATGGAACTTTTGTACCATGTATAAACTTCGGTAGTAACTATGATGTCAGAAGATATACCTATATGTCTATCAAGGACAAGTATAATGGTGGTTTTAAGGTAGGCGATATTATCACTATCACTGGTCTTTATACTGGTCCTAAAACAACAGGTATTGGTATGGAAATCCATACTACAAGAGATGGCAAGGCAGTCTTTAGCACACCTTATTATGATAAGGAACTTAAGACTTATACCTATACACTTACTGAAGACTGTGACTCACTCTTCTTCGGTCGCTATGGTGGAGCTACTCCTAATGTAACCGAACTGAAGGTGGTTCGTCCTGCAGCTTCGGCAAAGCAGCGTCTTTCTGCCAACTTCGATACCAATAATATCAAGGTGGTAACAGGTACTACGTCCATTACACTTCCTAACCTCACCGTTAAGGCAGGTTCTACAGAACTTACTGCAACAAGCGATTACTCTGTAAGCTATGAGTCTGATGCAAACGAGATAGCAACCTTGAATGGTACTCAGGTGAACTTCGTATCAGGAAAGACCGGACTGGTTACTATTACGGCAAAGGTAACTCCTAAGGATGCAACAAAATACGAGGGAACGGAAGCTTACTATCAGATTCTCATCCAAGATCCAACTCCTCTGAATATTTCAGTAACTGATATTGATATGAATACCACAGATGCTGAAATCAAAGAGCCAGTTGTGAAAGTTTATGGCGAAAATGATCAGCTGTTGAAGTTGGGTACTGATTATACTTTGTCATATTCGGCTTCTAATGGTGGTCCTGTATCATTCCCTGACGGAAAACTGACTGTAGCTGGTAGTAAATACAACTGGACAGTAGGTGTTTCTTCTATCACTGTGACTGCCACACCAACAGAAAGTTTGAGCAAGAAGTATAAGGAAGGAAGCGTTGACTTTACCTATACTGTCACCAAGGGCTTGATTACACCAAAGTTCCTTGACGACTTTAATGGTATAACAGTTAAGGTAGCAACAAAGACAGGTAAAAAGGACAATTTCAATACCTTCACTGTGCCTCTGATTTATGATGGAGAAGATGTTAGTAGCTATTTCGACTATACTTACGAAATAACATCTACTTCAACTGCAAACACGCAGAATGTGAATGGTAATGTGCTGACTTACTATCCTAAGAATGCTGGTACTTACACAGTCAAAGTGAGTGCAACCGTTAAAAAGAACGAAAAAGATCCTACGTTGGACTATACTGATGTGTATGCAGCTCCTACCAGCATCACATTCACTCTTAATGTAAATGCAACCTATATCCGTCCTGTAGTGAAACTCAATCCTGTCAGTGTCAACATGTACACAGGAACAAGAGAAGATGCTCCAGATGTTACGATCACAGATTATAATACAGGCAAGGTCATCGACGAGAGTAACTATGAAGTTTCTTGGACAACCTTTACTCCGGGTATCTGTAAGGTAGATGCCAATGGCAACATTGAGGCCGTCAGTGAAGGTGATGGTAAGATTCGAGTTGTTGTAAGGGGTGACAAAATGGAGAGCACTACTGCTTTCTTGAATGTCTTGGTTGATGATCCTGCTATGTATCGTGTAAAGGGAACTGGTATAAAATACGGCAACCACACCACAATGTGGAATCAGGATAAAACGATGTCTGTAGTTCTTGGTGGCTGGTTGTTTTCTGATGATGTGGGAAAAAAAGTAGCAACTCCTGGTACTTCGTCAGAAGGTCTGTCTGCAGGATATTATTGGGGACCAGGAGCTTCTTTGCCAAAATGGAAGCTTACAGGTTTCGACTACTATGTAGTTGGTAACAATAACAAGAATGCACGTCAGGAGAATGGTTCTAATGCTCTCCCTGAGACAACGAATATCTATAGTGCAGACTTCAAGTCATATACTGGAACCATCAAGGACAAGATGTTTAATGTTCCATGTTCAGGTTCATTCCTTGAGTTCAACCCTGCTACAAACGGAAAGGTAACTGTACACATCTTCCAGAATGGTGCATTTGATAGTGGAGTTTATCGTCCTCAGCGTCGTGTGTTCGTCATGGATGAGGCCGGCAATTTCGTAGAATCTGAGGCTCATATCGAAACTACAAGTGGTAAGCCAACTGGTGGCATTCAGCCTATTTCAAACTACAAGTGGGATTTGAATCCAAAGGGTAAAGATACTGCTCCTACTATTGAGGAGGTAAGAAGTCACTTCAAGGGCATACCTGATACATTTGATATGACAGCTAATGCATTCAAAAATGATGTTTATGAGAGTCTCCTCAGCACAGAAATTGCTCCTAATGCAGCTGCTGGTGACAGAAAGGGTTCTCATGGTTGGTCAGTTCTCGCAGACTCACCTGTCACCTATACCTTTAATGTAAAGGCTGGTAAGACCTACTATCTCTACAACTTCGGTTCGAAGATTGGCTTCTATGGCTTCTCATTCGACGAGGATGAAACAAAGCCAACAGTTGATGAGGTATCTTATGCAGATGATCAGTCCAATACTATCACGGCAACTGCGGCTGGTCATGTGGCAAAGGTAACTGTCAATCGCAGCATGAAGAAGGATGTTTGGACAACTTGTGTTCTTCCTTTCAGTCTCAACAGACAGCAGGTTGACGCAATCTTCGGTCCAGCTTATAGTGCAGCTAGTGAAGAAGCGAAGAATGGTACCCAAATTCTCTACTTCGACCGTGTAGAAGGCAATAAGGTTTTCTTTGTGCGTCATGCCTATAACACGATTGTGGCAGGTAAGCCATTCCTTATCAAGCCAACAAAGGAGGTGACAAGCATCAATACTGCTGAGGTAACTGATTATCCATACGTAACCATCGAGAACACCGAGCCTGCAGACTGGTGTACTGGCAATGGCTATACATGGGCTTCAAGCTACAGCAATGATATGACCGTAAAGGAAGGCGATGGCTTCATCAGTAATAATGATGGTTCGTTCAAGAACTTCGTAGGAACAAGCGGTACCTTGAAAGGCTTCCGTGGTTATCTGAAGCATCTCGGCACCCAAACTGGTGCTAAACCAATGATGCTGAAGGTGGTAAGCAGCAGCAACGTAGATGGCGACAATGGTGAGACTACAGGTATCGAGGATTTGATTATCGATGCTGACGGACAGTTGATGCCAGCCAATGGAAAGGTTTACAACATCAACGGACAGTTGGTTAGCGAAGATGCCAACAGCTTCCAGTCGCTGCCAAGTGGCATCTATATTATTAATGGTAAGAAGTATATCAAATAAAAACATTTGAAGCAATGAATAAAAAAGTATATAAACAGCCACAGATATTTTACATTCCGTTACAGACAGAAAGTTTGCTGCAAACCCTTTCAAAGGTTGGAAATAAAGATAATACTGGTGGTAACGCTGGCGGAGGTATTACAATTAATCCAGATAATCCTAATGGCGGTAAAGACGATTTGTCCAAGGAGCACTGGGGTAGCATTGACTCCTGGGACTCCTGGGAATAACCCCCTAATCCCTCTATAAATAATTAATCGCCCTGAAAAGGCTGATCATTCATCTCTATTTAGAAATGAAATGCTTGAGCCTTTTCAGGGCGATTTCTTTTATTCTCCTTTGATTTCCCAATCCTCAATATTACCCTTCGAAGAATCCAAGTTGATACCTACTTTCATTTTTCTTACCATAGCTTGATCCTTTCTTCTTCTAAGTATTTATACCCTGCAAAAAAATACGAAGTTTTTGGGAGGAACTCTTTTAAAAATGGTGGAAAAATTTGGAGGTTACGTAAAAACATCGTATATTTGCATATAAATAGTTTGAATAATGAGCAAATATAATTTTAATATAGACAATTATCATGCTATAGGGCATGCTGATATCGAAATAGAGGGTATCACAGTTATCGTAGGTAGCAATGGCTGTGGAAAAAGCACTATGTCCCGTTGGTTGTATTATATCGTCAATACGTTGTCAGTATTAGACAGTTTCTTTTTCTCTGATTTCAGAGATATGGTTATCAAATCATTAGAGAAATATTCTAATGCGCTGGATGATATCTCAAATTATCTGGATGATGATAAAAAAAGATTTTTTGACCATACCTTATCATTAATGACAATGGCAACATTGAGTAATGGTGGTGTGGAGAAGTTCGATTTTTATTATAAAAGAGCGATCAGCTTACTTGATGACATGCTGGTAAACTTTCTGCAAAAAGAGCAGAATCCTCAGCAAGTGTGTAGAGTGCTTAATCTTTTTGGGGTTACTGATCAAAATCATGTTCATGAAGATATAGAAAGAATTTCCATTCAGTTGTTTTCTGAATATCTTCAGAAATATGAAAACAGCAAAAAAAATCGCCCCATCAGTTACTTGAAAGAGAAAATCGCTTCTGTATATAGGGAAAAGGATGGCTTTCCTGCCAGCATAAGCTTCAAGGAAGATGAAGTGGAATTACTTGTTGATAGACTTGGAAAGATATATAGTTTGAATAATGCTATATATATAGGAACGCCAGCTGCTATTTCTCTTCGTCAATCAGATAGGATTCTGATGACTTCCTTAGCTAATAAAGTAGTTCACGTAAATGAAAAAGAAAGTAATTATTCTGGTAGGCAGGAATTGCTCAATTCCATTAATAGAATGATAGATGGTTCTATTGTAGAAAAGGAAAATTTCGATACTGTAGATTTAGTTTATCGCAGCAGAAATGGTAAGGATATTAGACTCGAAGATCTTGCATCGGGATTCAAACCGCTGGTTTATATGCTTCGTCTGATAGAAAACGGGTGGCTGACAGAAAACACTTTGTTGGAGATTGATGAGCCTGAAACAAATCTTCATCCACAATGGGTGGTAGAGTTGGCGCATCTTCTTGTTTGTATCAATAAAACTTTCGGAACCAAGATACTCATCACGAGTCACAATCCCGATATGGTATCGGCTATCAGGTATATCTCTGAAAAAGAGGACTTGTTGAATACTACTCGCTTTTATCTGGCAGAACAGCGTGAAAGTTCTGACATGTTTGACTACAAAGATTTGGGCAGTGATATAGAACCGGTATTTGGGTCATTCAACAAATCTTTTGATACGCTTCAGAAATACGTAGAGAACAATGGCGAAATTTAAAATTGGCAATTATCAGGGAATCAAGATTGATTGTTGGACAGCAAAAGATTTAGTCGGCTTGCATCATTTGATGAAGCAGGAGGGATGCCCAAATTCAGAAAATCTTTTCTCTGACACAGATAAGGCAATAGAACTTGATGATGTTCAGAGACGAATTTCTCAAAAGCATCATACAGATAAGAAATCTTCTGCAGATATGCTATTGCATGTGAATGATAAGAGATTACTTTTGGCCGATGCTAAATTCCGACTCAGCAATACCAGAAATTTGGATTCAAAGGAGATAGCAAAAAAAGTCTGTGAATCAAAGGCGATGGTTACTTCTGACTATTCTTTTGATAATAGTTTTTATATTTTGCTGACCAAGAAAGCTGCATCTCCTTCCAATTTAAATAGGCTTAGAAGAAATGTAGGAAATAATCCAAATTATCAATTTATGGATGCCGTTGAATTTCATAAACTGTTTGAGGATTGATGTTTGAACTCCGTTCCTGATGTCTTGAAAACTCAGAAACGGAGTTTTTTATAACTTTTTTCTGTCTTTTTTTCTAGTATTATGAATTTTTCTCCATCCATTTATTATAGGAAATATTCTCCTCTTTCCACTTATCCTTTGCTGCATGCCGATGGAGCCGCCTCTTTTCCATCATTGTTTTTCTATGTGAGTCTTATTCTTTAGTCGAATCATAGCATTCCATAAGCCAGTCGAGCACATATTCTTGCTTGATT
>ERZ1023633.475-NODE-475-length-16637-cov-6.633277_pt1 | contig 16637 bp, 24 predicted proteins | sample MGYA00380333_ERZ1023633 | MGnify/ENA primary metagenome ERZ1023633 (study PRJEB33179, sample SAMN07448972) | human gut metagenome | biome: Human-gut; feature: Human associated habitat; material: Faeces | host: Homo sapiens | place: India: Bhopal | collected...
CTATGGCGATGCTGAGGACTATGAGCAGGCTGAGGTGTTTGACGATGCTCAGGTCTTTGGCAATGCTTCTGTCTGTGGCAATGCTTCTGTCTATGGCAATGCTGAGGTATTTGACTATGCTAAGGTTTATAACAATGCTAAAGTCTGTGGCAATGCTTCTGTCTTTTGCGATGCTAAGGTCTATGGCAATGCTATGGTCTATTTCGATGCTAAGGTCTGTAGCGATGCTGAGATATATGGCAGAGCTGAGGTCTTTGACAATGCTGAGGTCTTTGACAATGCTAAGGTCTATGGCAACGCTAAGGTCTATGGCGATGCTGAGGTCTATGACAATGCTTTTGTCTGTGGCTATGCTGATGTTTATGACAATTCTGAGGTCTGTGGCAATGCTGAGGTCTGTGGAGATGCTAAGGTCTATGGAAATGCTTTTGTCTGTGACTATGTTAAGGTCCGTGGAGATGCTGATGTCTATGGCAAAGCTGAGGTCCGTGGAGATGCTAAGGTCTATAAAAATAGCGATTACATTGTATTCAAAAATTGGTGGAGCAGTGGACGATATTTCACGTGGACACGTAGTAATAAGATGTGGAAGGTAGGCTGCTTTTATGGCAATGGTGAAGAGCTAATAAAGAAAGCTTATGCTGATAGCGAAGAAAGCGGAAGAGAATACGAACGAGTAGTGAGATATGTGGAGAGCATCCTTGCTGACGAGTCAAACAAATAAACTAACAAAATGGAAGTAGAAATCACATCATATATTGAAGATACCGACATTATTCAATCTGTTTCAGAATACCAACAATCAAAAGTGCTTGAAAATATATTTGAAGAATGCACTGAAGAGCAACAACAGAGATTTATCAGCAATCTTGATGATTCTTACCTCATAGAAGAATTAGAAGAAAGAGGTTTTACAATAACTAAAAAAACGAACAACAATGGATAACAAAGTATTTGACTTTCACGAAATCAAAACCTTTGCAGATGCTTGTGAGAAGTTGGGCATGAAAGAACACCTACTTACTGGCAGTATGGGTGGAGATAGAGAAACGCAAGGACAAGCGCAAGCACTCTACAAGTTGCTGATTATCCAAAAGGCTATGAATAATGGCGTTTGGCGTGATAAGGATGACTTGAGCTATTACCCTTACTGGGAGTTCTACTCAAAGGAAGGAATGGAGCGCATGAGTGAGGAGAAGAAGCAGAAAAGGGGTATTAAGCAACTCCGCTCTTGTGCTGTTGCGTTTAGTACGGAATGTGCAGGTGTCCGCTGTGCGACTCCGAATGCTCGTGGTGCGCTTGCAAATACGTATTGTGGTTTCCCCTTGTGCTTTAACAGCGAGGAAGCAGCACTATATGCAGCAAAACAATTTGAAGACTTATTCTTCCAGTACTACGGAATTAAAGTAAAAGAATAACACAAATCAAAACAATATGGAAAAGAAACAACGAATGTTCTATTTCGGAACGAATGGTTGTGCTGGGCATTATGCTCTTCCTATCAATTCAGATTTGCCTGATGTAAAAAGTGACGATTGGGCGCGTTTCGATGGTGCTATGCTTAATTGGATAGAGAAATATGGCACTTATAGCCAAGCAAAATTATTCGGCTCAGAGTGGTCTGTGTATGCAGTTCCTTGGTCGGTAGATGATACACGTGGTGGTTGTCACACTGACTTCCTTTGGGAAGGCGAACACACTAAAGAGGAAATGGAAGCATATATTAAGCAAGATGCCTTTCTTCGTAGGCAATTTTGTTTTAAGCTTGAAGTCAGTATGGTAAATCGTGGAGACATTGTTCATGCGGAAGATGACACGCTCATCAAAATTCATCACATTGGCGCAGAAGGAGAAGTTTATTACGAGGCCTATGCAGACAATGCTCGTGGACGACTACAAGATGAACCGTACACTTGTCATTACGGATTTATAACAAGTTGCTATCCTGCTACCGAAAAGCAAAAGCGGTGGCTTATGAATTGGATTAGAAAACATAAATGGCTAAGGTCTTACAATAAAAACAAGGAACAATGAATATTGCAGAAATTTTGAAGAATTGCCCGAAAGGGTTGAAGCTTTATAGCTCTATCCATGGCGAAGTGGAATTGGTTTGCGTTAATGAATATAGTGATAGATACCCTATTTATTGTAAAGCTAAAAATAGAAAAGATGTAACCTTTACAAGCGATGGTAGGATTTTACTCGATTATCCCGATGCGGAATGTGTACTTTTCCCATCAAAAGACCAACGCGATTGGAGTAAGTTCGGAGCGACTAACAAAGAAACCAAACCTCAGTTCAAGCCATTCGACAAAGTGCTTGTGCGAGATAGAGATGATAGAAAATGGGGGTGTGACTTATTTTGTCACTTAGGTGATAAGGAGGGCGTTTTTGTTTGCATTAGCTCATGGTGGAGGCAGTGTATTCCCTATGAGGGTAACGAACACTTACTTGGAACAACAAAAAAACCAGAAGAATGACACGAACAACATTTAAGAGAGTACCCTTCAACCTTGAACTTGCAAAGAAAATAACGAACGTGGAGATTAAAGGGCACATCGTTACGCGAGACGGACGCCAAGCAAGAATTATTTGTTTTGACAGAAAGGAAAATGAAGATATTTTTGACCCGCCCAAAAACATAGTTGCGCTTGTGACGAATAAAGACGGAAGTGAAGGTGTGTTCGTGGTTAGAGATGATGGTATGATTCTTCTTAATGAAGAAACAGACTATGACCTCCTAATCGAAGTCCCTACTTACAACCGCGACTATTCAAACTTTATCCCACAAAAGTGGCAACCTTGTTTGGTGAGAGAATCAATTTATGACCATTGGAAAGTAAGAGTTTGTGCTGATAACAAGCAACAAGTAACATTCTATGATAGTAGTAATTGTTGTAGTGGAGACATTCTGTGGGACTTCAAACTACCACTCTCCAAAATTACCGAACGCTTGATAGGCACTACCAAAAGCTACGAGCAACTGATACAAGAACTTGATGCAGAATCAACTGCAACAGCTAAAAACGAACAACAATGACACAAACAAGATTTAAGAAAATTCCCTTCGCCCTTGAATTGGCGAAGAAGATTACTAACAAGGAAGCAAAAGGACGAATTGTAACGGATGACGGACTTACTGCAAGAATAGTTTGCTTTGATTTGAAGTATGCAGGAAGTAAAATCCTCGCAGCCCTTGTTGATTGTGGCGATTATGAAATCGGGTTAAGGTGTGACTTAGATGGTACTTGCTGTGAATCCCGAAAAGAAGATAAATTTAATCTCCACCTCGAAGTACCCACCTACTACCGCGACTACTCCAACTTTATTCCTCAAAAGTGGCAACCTTGTTTGGTGAGAGATGTTGATAATGAATTTTGGAATGTTGCGGTCTGTGCTGGAAAGAATACTGAGGGTGTTGTACTATTTTACGGTACAGGACGCCAAAAATACACTTGGGGACAAGTCTTCCCCCTATCCAAAATTACCGAACGCTTGGTGGGTACAAGAAAGAGCTACGAGCAGTTGATTAAAGAGCTTGACGAAAATGAGCAAAATTAAATCATGTGACGGGCAAGGCTGCAAGGAGCGCAAGCTTTGTTTGCGCTTTGCCCTGTCGCATACTGAGCATGATAAAAGCAACATCTACAAGGCTTGCTATTACACAAGGCCGAACGGGCGCGACTGCCAGATAATGATTAAACATAAAACGATATGACAGATGTAGAATTAGTTATAACCAGTTCAAACGAATAAATCATGACGAGACTTTTAGTAGAGTATCTGAAAGATCTGTATGCAGTGCTTGATAATGCCATACAGAACTCTGACCATACGGATTTTGACCAGTGCTATTGGGCACTTGATGAGTTGTGCTTTCACGCAATGATCTATACGAAAAAATACAGGAATGTGACCTATATTCCTGACATTATGAAGATGTACGACAAAGATATGAAGTATGTGCGAGGTCTTATGAACAAGGAGGAGGAGAAAGCCTACCTCGACGCTGAGATGAAGCGCACATACAAGCTTTTTGGTAAGGACAAAGAAGAGGAGGACAAGGCATGATAACGATAATTTCTACTGCTGTGGGGTTCGTTTATGGTGCGTACATGGCTTACATTGCTGGCAAAGAACATGGCTTCTACAAGGGCCGCAGCGAGGCTTACAGAGAATTTGGGCACATTATCGAACATTACAAGAAATTAGCTGATGCAAAGAACACTGCAACAGAAGGCGCGTGAGGCTGCCGACCGAATACGCTGTGACGAGTGTGGCGAGCAGCGAACTTGCACGCCACTGATGGCAAAGGCCTGCCTTAAGGGTTTTATTCGTGGATATGTGGAGGCGAAGAAGCTATCAGGCAGCGAGAGAAATGCTAACGGGATAGGTAGTATGGGTGTAAAATGAGCTATATGAGCAGCGAACCAAGGACGAAGCAAGGCCGCGCAAAATACAGAAACAAGGTTGTAAACAACGTTTTCGGACGATTTGACAGCGTAAAAGAGTTTAAACGATACATTTACTTACTTTCGCTTGTAAAGTGCGGTAAAATCAAAAATCTGAAAAGGCAAGTAACGTTTAGATTGTTACCTTCACAATACGAGGACGGAAAACTTAAAGAACGTGCATGTACGTATATTGCAGATTTTATGTATGAACAAGACGGAAAACAAGTCGTTGAAGACACAAAAAGTGCGATAACAAGTAGGCATGCTGCCTACATAATAAAACGAAAATTAATGCTCTATTTATACAAAATTGCAATAAAAGAAGTGTAATGTTTGGATAATCCGCTGGCGAGATAAAAACTTGTCAGCGGATTTTCTAATATTGCAGTAATCCAAAACTACTAAATATGGAAACAAAGCAGATACCATTATCAAAATTACATCTTAACACTGGGCAAATTAAAGATGTACCGAAAAACCCTCGTTTCATTAAAGATGAACGTTTTGCGGCACTTAAAAAGTCAATAGAAGATGACCCCGAAATGCTAAGTCTTCGTGAACTCGTTGCTTATGACAACAACGGAGAACTTGTTGTTATACTCGGCAATATGCGTTATCGCGCTATGAAAGAACTTGGCTACAAAGATGCTCCTGTTAAGGTGTTACCAACTGAAACAGAAGCAAAGAAACTTCGCGCCTATATTCAGAAAGATAACATTGCATTCGGACAAAACGATTGGGACTTGCTCGGCAATGAGTGGGACGTAACCGAACTTGAGGATTTCGGATTGGAATGCGATTTTCTTACAGATAACGAAGACATGACAGATAACGAAGATGAAGGGAAAAATGATGAAATTGAAGATTTTAGTTCAGAACTCACTCCTCAATACAAAATAGAAATATCGTTCGATAATGAAGAAGAACAAGAAAAGATATACAATGAATTAACAGAAAGAGGACTATCATGCCGAATTTTGACATTATAAAAGAGGTTAATCCACCAAAAAGCTTTAGGTGCGAGTACGTAAGAGGTACTTACGATTTAAGTATCGAAAAAATCAAAGAACATTTTAAGGGTAGTATTGATTTTCCGCAAAATTGGCAGATTGGATTGATTGTTGGTAACAGTGGAACAGGAAAGACAACGATTGCAAAGTCTCTTTTCCCAGATGCTTATATCGAGCATTTTGCCTACGATAAAGAATGTTTCCTTGATGATTTTCCAAGGGAAGCAAAAATGCAAGATGTATGTAAGACATTGAATAGTGTTGGCTTTTCTTCACCTCCTTCATGGCTTAAACCTTATGCAGTTTTGAGTAATGGGGAAAAGATGAGATGTGATTTAGCAAGAGCTATTTTGTCAGAAAAAGAATTATTCGTTTTCGATGAATTTACGTCTGTCGTTGACCGAAATGTCGCAAAGATAGGCTCATTAGCTATGCAGAAAGCTATCAGACAATCAGACAATAAAAAGCAATTTATTGCGGTTACTTGCCATTTTGATGTGATTGAATGGTTACAGCCAGATTGGATATTCAACACGAATGATATGACATTTAGTTTGTCTTCAAAAAAAAAAGACCAAACATCACTTTATCAATATACGAAATACCAACAGCACAAGACAAGCGGAAATATTGGAAAATGTTTAGCAAATATCATTATCTGAGCGACAGCTTTAATATTGCTGCAAAAGTATTTATTTGCTTTGCTAATGATAACCTATGCGGATTTTGCGCGGCATTACCTTTTCCTCACCCTAAAATTAAGAATGTGTACAGAGGACATCGAACTGTTGTATTACTCGATTTTCAAGGTGTTGGTATAGGACACAAATTTTCAAATTGGGTTGCTGAATATTTCATCAAGCATGGAAAAAGATATGTTTCTACAACTTCTAACCCAGCATTGATACATGCAAGATGTAAAGATGCAAAATGGGTGTTGAAAGAAATGCCGAAAAGGAAAAGCAAGCAAGGTAAAAGTAGCGTCTTTAATAAAACTTCAAGCAACAGAATTACAGCAAGTTTTGAATACATAGGAAATAAACAATGAAAAGACGCGGTCTGAATGCCCATCCGCACCGAAAAACCTTATCTGTGGGAACGAGGGCATTCTCGTTGCCCACACATTGGTTTTACATGGCAAAAGTACAAACAAATCACGAAAACGAAACGCACAAACAATGACAAATGAAATTCAATATATCCCCGATAGCCTATTCCCAACAGACAACGATTTTGAAGTGCCTTCTTTGCGCTTAGATATGGCTGCATCAACGTGCGAAATTCCGTTTGTCTGTTTCGGTGAACAAAAGCGAACGTTCAAAATGAATGGCACAGGAACGCTGCATTTCTATACAGACGATTATCGTTTTAACGCGGTTTACGAACACCCAGAGAAAATATTGCAGCACAATCCAGCGCAGATAGTAGAACCCAACTTCTCGCTATTCAATGAAACACCGATTGCATTCGGTTTGCAAGCTATATACAAAAAACGACTCGTTGCAAGGCAAATGCAGGAGCAAGGCATTCGTGTGTTCGTTGACCTGAATGTCGCTAACAAGTTCTGCGCATTCAATTTGCTTGGAGTTCCGAAAGGTTGGAGCGCATTCTGTACACGTGGTTATGAGGATAGATTGAATGGTTTAAACTTTGAATACGAAATAGCTAAGCGCATTGCTGACGGCAATAATCTTACATTCGTTGTGTATGGCGGTGGCCAAGTTATCAAACAATGGTGCAAAGAGCATTGCGCGGTATACGTTACACCTATCATCATTATAAAGAACAAATACAAGTCTATTCAGCGAATGGCACAGAATACTGCCTTGTTCAAGGAAAAATGGGATATGGGCAAGGCTATCCCAACGCTGAAAGATTTGCTTGACAAACAAGTTATTGACAATAGAAAACAAATTGAATATGAAGTATAGCGGAGGAACAAGAAGTACAAGAAGTACAATGAGTTCAAGGGCAACGAATAATTCAGTAAAGGCGCAATCATCAAATGCTCCTGTCAGAATGGATTATCATACATACGAAAAGATGGGGCAAACATCTCAAGGACGCAAAGAAGCACATGACATCATGGTCGGAATTGTAAAAGAGAAATTAAATGCGGTTATTGCTTCTGCCCCCGAAGCAAATAAGGGTAAATTAAAACAGATGTTAGATAAGGCTTATGTTGAAATATCAAGTTTAGGAAATCGCGCATTGTTTAGAGATTTCGCTGGTGCAGCATTGGACGAAAAGGCCTTTTTGAAGAATGTAAACTCGGTTACACGAGGAACATACGAAGAACATACTTACTACAGTGTGGAATCTATGTTGCACAGAGATGGTTATAGAACACGTAAACGCAAATAAAGAACGGAAACATGGCAAAAAATAGCGGAGGTACACGAAATAAAAGACGCTCGTCAGAGCATCGTACTGGTCCAGGTTTTACAGAACCAATAAAAGGCCCTACAGAACCATCTTCATCAGCCACTGAAATTCAATACGTATTTACAGACAAAATAACGGGAAATCAGTCTGATGGTTACAAAAATCTTGACGCGGTTAAAACGGCTATAAAAGAAGCTGAAAAAAACGACAAGAAAGCTGGTGTGTACGAAGAAGATAGTTATTACATCGAGCGTATTGAAAACATTAAAGGTCGAGGACGCTCCGAATATTGGCATTTTGGAAAATAAGGTGATTAATGGCTAAAAAGAAATAGATATGCGAAATAAAGGCGAACAAAATCTTATCCCGATGAACAAGCAGCCGCCCGAGGTGCAGAGGGAACTCAGCAGAAAGGGTGGCCGCAATTCAGGAAAATCACGCAGAGAAAAGCGTGCTATGTCTGAAATACTTCGTATGATGATAGACCAACCAATAGACAAGGCAAATGCTACGATTGTAAGCGCGCTTAAAAAGGTTGGAATATCATCAGAAGAAGCTACAAATGGCGCGTTGATTAATTTGCAGTTAATGAACCTTGCACTCAGCAGTTCTGTTGACGAAAAGACAAAATTACGCGCAATCGAAATGATACATCGTTTCATTGACGGACAAAAGGTTGATGTAACAACAAATGGCAAAGAAGTAACGCACGAACCACTTGTTATTGAGGTTATTGATAGCCGAGAACAAGTGATTAAAGATGATGAAGATGAAGAAAGGTAAAAGGTTACAAACAACTCGCATCTTTGCAGAAATTGAGCAAGCTAAAGCACGAGGTTATACAACCGTTAGCGAGCAAGGCAGTAGCCGAAGTTCTAAGACATATAACACCGTGGTTTGGCTTTGTCAGTATTGTTGGAATAACCCGAATATATCAACATCTATTGTTCGTGCCACATTACCTGCTTTAAAAGGTTCTGTTCTTCGTGACTTTAAAGAAGTGATGCAACGGCTCAAAATTTGGGATTTCTGTACTTTTAATAAGTCAGAATTGGTTTGCACGTTTCCAAATGGTTCTTTTGTTGAGTTTTTCTCTTGCGATAACGAGCAAAAATTACGCGGTCGTAAACGTAAAATATTGTACGTAAATGAAGGCAACGAGTTAAAATACATCGAATGGCAGCAATTGCAAATGCGTACAACGGAGTTCTCTATCATTGACTATAATCCTTCATTCACGGACGACCACTGGCTTTGTACGCTAAATAAAGAGCCTAATACGTATCACTTCATCACAACATACAAGGACAATCCATTTCTTGAGCAAAAGGTTATTGACGAGATAGAAAGCCTTAAAGAAAAAAATCCGTCCTTATGGCGCATCTACGGCCTTGGTCTGCAAGCAATGGTTGAAGGGTTGATTTTCGAAAATGTAGAAGAAGTTGAGGATATTCCGAGGTGGCATAAAAAGCACCACCGAAGAGGTATGGACTTCGGTTATACAAACGACCCGACAGCGATTGTTGATGTCTATATAGACGGAGATACATTATGGATTGATGAAATCTGTTACCAAACAAAAATGCTCGCGGAAGATATTATCAACACGCACAAAAATGCAAATCGAACGTGCCACGAAGATGTAAAGGTTATATCCGAGTCGGCAGATCCACGTCTAATTGATGAAATATCCAACGCTGGTATTGATATACACCCTGTACGCAAATTTTCTGGCTCAATCATGGCTGGTATTAACAAGATGCAAGAACTCAAAATGAAGGTAACGAAACGAAGTGTAAACGTTTTAAAAGAGTTCAGAAATTATACCTACAGACAAAACAAAGAAGGTAAATGGCTAAATGAACCCATTGATGCGTACAACCACGCAATAGACGCCATTCGTTATGTTGTACTTGAAGAGATACTTGGACAGAATAGCAACGGCCTTGAAGCGGACGAATTTTTAGCAATCATGTAACACATAAATTAAAAAGCACTAAATGAAAAGCATAGAAGAAATCATGGCTATCGGAAATCCGATGACCATATACACACTACTTACATCGTATAAGAAACCCTTTCACAAAACGATAGAACAAACAGAAAGCGAATATAACCCTATGAAGCATAAGGTTATGGATACGCAATACAGAAAGAAAAAAGCTATAAAGGTTAAAACTAATAAGGTTGACAATGACGGTTCGCCATTATACAAGACTAAATACGTTGACCGTTGCCGTATTGCAGTTCCAGCACAAAGATTACTCTGCGAACGCGATGTCGGTTTTCTGTTGTCTAATAACGTTAAATACAACATAAAAGGCGAAGTAGATAATAAGGCGCAAGAATTATACAATAGAACAATTGAAATCTTCAACGAGAACAAAATTGATTATTTCGATAAAAAGTTGGCTCGTGACCTTTTCCGTTGTTGTGAATGTGCTGAGTTGTGGTATATTGTTCCTTCACAAGACGAAACACAACAAAATGAAATCCGCGTAATGTTGCTTTCTCCGCTTCGTGGTGATGTGCTTTATCCTCATTTCGATGATTACAATCGTATGGATGGATTTGCGCGCAAATACGTTATTAAAGACGAGTTAGGACAAACAACCATACATTTCGATGTTTATACGAATACGATGCTCTATAAGTATTCTAACGCTGGTTCAACCATGCAGCTCATGAGCGCAAAGCCACATGGATTTACCAAAATACCTATTGTATACTATCGCCAAGAAGAAACAGAATGGGAATGTGTGCAACCTGTTATTGAACGACTTGAAGAATTACTCTCAAATTGGGGTGATGTAAATGATTATTTTGGCGCGCCTACTTATTTCTTCAAAGGTAAGATGAAAGGTTTTGCGGAAAAGGGTGAAGTCGGCCGTATTTACCAAGGTGAAGGAAGTGATACAGACATGAAGGTCGTATCGTGGAACTCAGCACCTGAAAGTATGCGGCAAGAAATGGCAAACCTTACAAACATCATCTTTTCGTATTCGCAGACACCCGATATTTCGTTTGAGAATATGAAAACGCTTGGTAATAATACAAGTGGTGCTGCCATTCGGTTAATGTTTACTGACCCACATTTAAAAGCCGAAACGAAAGAAGAATTGTTTGGCGAAATGTTCACACGAAGATTTAACGTTGTTAAGAATGGCATTGCTGCGAGTGTTTTTGCCACTCCTCAACGCATTGCCGATTCATTAAGGGTAACACCTATCTTTTCTCCATACATTCCGAAGAATGAAATGGAAATGTTGCAGTTAATCAATCTTTCCACGCAAGGCAAAGCTACCATGTCACAAGAAGAAGGCATCGAAGAAAATCCAATGGTACGTAATGCTGAACGCACAAAAGCACTCTTAAAGAAAGAGAATGAAGAAGCCGCCAAAATGAACCTATTTGCCACGGCAACAAGCAATGAACCAAATGAAGAATAAGAATGAACATTAAGAATATCATTCAACTTCTGTTGCAAAGTTCTTCTGATTTCAACAAGTTGCATGACTATGTTATTACAGAGTTGAGCAAGGCGGTAAATAAGTCTGTCAACGAAGCTAACCCAGAAGAACTTTTTAAAATTGCGAAAACTTGCACCCCAACCGAAAAGGATAGGGTGCAAGCCCTTTTAGATGCGTATAATAACGCGGTTTTATCGCTTATAAAGCAGGGAATAACAAAAGCCGTGTTATTCTCCACTAATACGCAACAAAACGCGCTGAGCGCGTTTACTCGCTTTGAAGGTAAGGAAGTGGACGCTTGGCGAAAAGAAACGGCACGAGCTTTTATTGAAAGCCGTATGAAGCGTGACAACGGACTTAATCTTTCTGACCGCGTATGGAATTATACACAACAAACAAAATCTGAATTTGAAGTTGCAGTTTCGCAAGTGTTAGAAAATGGCATCGGCAAAGGAATATCAGCAGAAAGTCTTGGCCGACAAGTAAGGCAATATCTTAATAATCCAGACATGATGTATCGTAGGTATCATCGCAAGCAGCTCATGTCGGACGGTACGAAAAAGGATATTGTAGAATGGCGCAGAAGAGTAATTGATAAAGAAGGCAAGGTGCGTTTCATTAAAGAGGATCTTGCAAAGGTTGGCACTGGTGTGTATCGTTCCGCACGTCAAAATGCTTTGCGCCTTACAATAACTGAAACAAACATGGCTTACAACTATTCCAATTGCAAACGTTGGGAGAGTGAGCCTTTTGTGTTAGGCATTCGCATTCGTTTGTCTGCAAATCACCCAGAAGAGGATATTTGTGATGAATTGGCTGGCGATTACCCGAAAACGTTCATGTGGCGCGGTTGGCATCCTCGCTGCATGTGTTCTGTGTCTCCTATTCTAATGGACAGAAAAAGTGATGAGTGGAAGAAACTTCGCAAAATGCCTAAAGAAGAATACGAAGCTTATCAATCTCCCAACCTTGTAAAAAATGTGCCAAGTGCGTTTTCTGAATGGTGTAAACGTAATAAGAAGAAACTAAATGTAGCTCGTGATAACGACAAGCTGCCTTACTTCGTGAAGGATAATCAGAAAGTCGTTGGTGATTTGCTTGGGTGGAAGGAAAAACAGATTGTAAAACCAATATCAAGTCGTGAGAAGATACTTGCGGCTGCAAAAGCACGTCATGAAGCGCGAACGGATAAGCAAATCAATGATATTCTTACCCGTTGGGACGAAAGAAAATATACATCTGCTCAGAAACAAAATTTTAAGGCCATTGAAAATAAAATGGGACTCAAACGTGGTATTTCAATGGACTTTGAAAAAGCCAACCAAGGAAAGGGCAACATTGATTATAAAAGCGGATTAACAGCATTCCGTGTTAATTGTCAATCGTCTGTTGTTGCTCACGAATTAAGAATGCGCGGATTTGATGTAACGGCCCAACCAAATTGGCAAATGGGAGACGATCCGAACAAACTTTCACATGGCACATGGAAATGTTGGATTAAAGCGGATGGAACACCTTTTGAAATGCCCGAACGATTTGCATATAAAATTTCAAAAAATGGAAATTACATAGGTCTACCTTATAAAGAAACCATTCAGCAAATAAACGAGCACACAAAAGAAGTTGGTCGCTACCATGTGTCCTTCGGGTGGAAAGGTGAGAAGTATGGACATATCGTAACAATGGAACGTAAAGCAGATGGTACAGCACTTTGGTATGACCCACAAACTGGCAGACGTGATTTCTTTGACAGGGAATACGCGAAGAAAATTAAAGGTGTGCGTGCGTATCGTGTAGACAATCTTCTATTTGATGCTAAAAACTGGAATGTTGTTAGACCGATTGACAATGAAGCCTACATGACTCCAAGCCCGAAAAACAAAAGTGAAAATGGTGTGCCGTTTCGGGGCAAGAAAAGCGATGTCGTAGGTTCAATTCAGTTAACCGATGAACAAAAACAATATAGAAAAGAATTGCAAAATAAAGCGATTAAAGACTTTAAGGGAGTTCTTGTTGAAAACAAAGTAGATATTCAAATAACATCGAAAAGTATAAAAGAGTTTCTAAATCAACCTCACAAAGATTATTTTATAAAAAACGAGCAAGTAAAACATTTAGATAAGCTGATAAGAAATGCAAAATATCTTACAAGAATTGTAGACAAGCATGGTAATCCTAATATTCCATATTCTCATATATTTGAAGTTGTGTTCAATGGAGAAAAGTCGTGGCTCATAGCCCGTGAAGATTTAAGCGGGACTGTCGTGTTTCATGGCATTTCCGATACGAACCCCATAAAATAAAGAAAAGTTAGCTCCCCTTCTTGAAACAATCAAGTTCAGAGCTAACTTAATTTTGGGTGGCTTCTCTTATATTTGTGAAGAGTTGCATTTAACCCGATAGCTGATTATAGGTATCAGCAAAAAAACCGTTATTTATACACGTCCGCAAAGAACGTCCATTGTTTCATCTGTGTTGAGTTGTCGTGCTTTGCCGCCTTCAACCACTATATAAAGTGGTAACCCAATCATACCACCTTTTTCTCTTCTATGATACCAACGTATGTCAGCAACATAAAGAGCTTGCTTTCCGAATAATCCAGCTCGGTGAGCATAATCGAAGCCTAAGTCTCTTGCAAAACGGCACGCGATTGCTTTCTTACTAAAGTGTCCCATAACGTTTTCTTTTTGCAAAAATACGAATAAACTTAAATACCTTGCAAGTGTTTATGGTTTGTATTCATTTGTTTTGGTTTATATTTATTGTTTGTTCGTAGTTAATTTATATTTAATTCGTATTTATTCATGGTTTATTTATGCATCAATTTCCCAAAGATATTGAATATCCCCACCGCCTAAAGTAAGCGTCACGTCAGGCTGGGCCATCAAGTCACTTTTTTTGAATGAGAAATAATACAGCGACTTTGGCTTAAGCTCGCCACTGATTATCTTCAATTCGTATGATGACTTCATATAGGTTGAGCCAGTGGTCAAATCCCATCGAAGCAAGTCTTTCAAAAAATCTTTTGCTTTCATGTTGTTTAATCTATAAAGTCATTGAATGTTGTTACCTCCTCTCCGTCCTGAATAAAAGGCTTTTTATCGCAAATATAGCCTTTCCACAAATCATATTCGTAGATAAGGAACATGTGGTATCCAGCATTACGAAGAGCTTTAAAGGCTGCTTTCATTTCCTCGCCATTAAATCGGATATTAACGTCACTGTCAGATGCTTCGTGGTCGCCAAATCCGTAGGCCTTACCACTTCGTTTATGAACTCTAACGTATAGAGTTTTTCCCCTGTACGCGCTTTGTCTTTCTGGGTGAAATATGCGCCAAACACAAGTGCTGAGAAACGCATCGCAAATGTATTGTACAACTTCTTGGCGTACTTCCGTTGGTTGTACATAATCGTTCTTGGGTATGTTTACTGTTATTTCCATGATGTTGTTTTTATTTTTAAATCGTGTGATTGTTTTTGCATTTTCTTCTTTCATGGTTCGCGAATGGGTGAAAGGCCCACTCGCGAGGTTGATATATTTATATTGCGTATTGTTCTTCAAGGAACTTAACCATTGCTCTATTCTGTGGCAGCATGTCAGGTATATTCATGCTGTCGGCCTTATAAAGCTCTGTTGCAGCGTTATAGACGTCCCACACAGTTGTTTTATTAGTGTTGTGGTAATTAATAAGCAACAACTCAGTAAAGCGCGAAATTTGCGCCTGATTGAGCGGATAAACGACTGGCTCTTTGATAGCCTTGTTCAATGTGTCGCACTTTACTCGGATAGTTGTAAGCATGCCAATCAGCGTGAATACTTGCTCGGCTGTAAGGTTTATGCTCTTCATGCGTTCCATGCGCTCTCTGTCGCTTACAATGATGTGGCGTGCATCAACGAGCCAAGACTTGATAACATCAAGGACATCTTGAATCGTTACCTTATCACCTCGTCCAGCACCTTTCTCGGCATACGGTGATATGTAGTTGCTCGCATTGAGCATGCATTGATTGTGGCATATCTTAACCATGTTCCCAAATCCAGCTTGAATGCCTTTTTGGTGGAAAGCAATAGCGATGTTTGTAGTGTTTTCGCTGTCATCAAAATCGCTTATTCTTATGTTTGCGAAAACGCGTCTCAAAATGTGTGCTTCTACTGCCTTATCTCCGTACTGAGCTTCTACCTGCGGAAGTAGCACAACACCAGGCTGAGCGCGGTCTTTGTTCTGTGCAGCAAATAAGTCGTACACTTCAACATTGAAGTGCTGCTCGTTGCACATGTTAATTACTTCGTTGAGCAACTGGAAGTGATAGATGCCTTTCAACGGATTGTTGTATACATCGTTTTCCTTGTGCGTGCGTTGTAATTGTTCCAGCGTAATGGTTTGTACTTTCGCTTTTTCGAAGTCAAAAAACTTATTATCCATTGTGTTATATATTTTAGAGTTGTTATTGTCAGATTAAAATTGCGCTTAACGTTATCGCCCAACGAATTGTGATAGCAAAGTGCGAGGTGTACGTTTCGCTCCCAACTGGGATAAGTCTGACTTATGCACTCGTGCAACTATTCAGAGGTATCTCCTTTTCTAAGCATCTTAACGTTTAGCTTCAACGTTTGGCTTATTTATTGTTTACGCCAAACAAGAACGTTTTTGTAGCTATCCAAACACAGCTCGCCACAAATGAGCCGATTTTTTTGTCAGGTGTTTTTTTCACCCCACGGCATGCCTGACCGCCCGCTGTTGTATACGGTTTTTCTCTACAATGGTGCTTGGATTGCACCTACGGCTTTTTAGTTGTATTGCTCAACCCTCGTAACGATAAGGTACGGTATACGTTTTCTCGGTTTGTAACGTGTTATCTCACGACTGGTTAACACCACAGCTTTCGGATTTACTCTTGTCTGAGGTTTACTTTCTGCTTTTTTGAAGGGAAAGCGCAAAGAAATTCTAAGAATCGCCCGTACCCTATTCAAACGTTTGTTTTGTAGGTGTGAGGGGAATCGAACCCCTCACGCTGCCTTTCAGCTCACCCTCTAGCCCATTCTTCAAAAGCATCTACAAAATCGTTGCGAATGAAGAGCATATCACCATTACCATCACCCCACCAATCAGAATAATGAGTAAGAAATTCTCCTTTATTTCCATTGATGCAAAGTTTCTTGTAAATAGCTCTGAACATTGCCGAAATCTTTCTTCCGCTGAAGTGTCCAGCTCTCTTTGCGTCATTCGTGCAATACCCATCGGCAGAATGTTCCTCGCCATTTCCCTTGTTGTCAACGAAATCAGCATAATCGTCACCCCAAAAGCCATGAGTGATAT
>ERZ1023633.487-NODE-487-length-16302-cov-7.297532_pt1 | contig 16302 bp, 13 predicted proteins | sample MGYA00380333_ERZ1023633 | MGnify/ENA primary metagenome ERZ1023633 (study PRJEB33179, sample SAMN07448972) | human gut metagenome | biome: Human-gut; feature: Human associated habitat; material: Faeces | host: Homo sapiens | place: India: Bhopal | collected...
ATATATAAAGGTAGGAAATATCGGCTTTGAGCGTACATGGATGCAGAAATTGGAGGCCAATGCCCCGCACTCTATTATCGTCGACTCGTCAGAAGGCGTCACACCGTTACGCACTCCCCATGGCGACATCGATCCACATACATGGATGAGTGTTGTCAACGCACGCATAATAGCAAGAAATATCTGTCAGGCTCTTGTGCATATCGACTCAAAGGACAGTATCTATTTTCAAGATAACCTTAAGCAGCTTCTTCAACAGATAGACGATGTTGATGCGTCTATACGCAAAACGCTCACGGAGAGCAAGACACGCTCGTTTCTTATCTATCACCCCGTGCTCACTTATTTCGCACACGATTACAATCTCAATCAGATAGCGATGGAGGAGGAGGGACGTGAACCGAGCGCATCGCAACTGAAAAATGTTATTATGGATGCACGCAGTAAAGGTGTGAAAACCTTTTTCGTGCAAAGCGAGTTTGCAAACCGTAACATAGACATTGTGGCAGAAGAAACTCAAACGACCAAAACGGCAATCAATCCATTGGGATACAATTGGAATAAAGAGATGTTGAAGGTGGCGCAAAGTCTGCGTTAAAGTGTGTTTGGAATATTTTTAAAACTGTCGTGTAATATGTAAATGGTTAATATGGATAAAACAATTCTTTTACGCCTCTCAGATATCAGCGCCTCTTATGATGGCAAGACCGTGTTTAGCGGCGTCACGCTTGACGTTCACGCTCACGATTTTATTGGTATCGTCGGTCCCAATGGTGGTGGCAAAACAACGTTGGTTAAGGTCATGCTGGGTTTGAAGGAGGTTGATAACGGCACGGTGGAACGCTATCGTAACGGAGTTGTTGACCCCTCTGTCACAATAGGTTATCTGCCACAATATAACCATATTGACCGCATGTTCCCCATCTCTGTCCGTGATGTGGTGCTCACAGGGCTTGGCGCACAGAAACGGTTGCTCGCCCATTTCACTTCTCAACACGAGACACAGGTCGATGATGCTTTGCAACGTCTTGATCTTATGTCGCTTGCAGACCGTCACATAGCAGCTCTGAGTGGTGGCCAGCTACAGCGTGTGTTGTTGGCTCGTGCCATTGTTTCGAAGCCAGACATCCTTATCCTTGATGAGCCCAACACCTACATGGACCGCCATTTTCAGAACGACATGTACCAGTTGTTGCATGACCTTAACAACGATTGCGCTATCGCTATTGTCAGTCATGATCTTGACGCTGTGACGAAGCATGCCAAGAGGGTGCTGAGGGTTGATCATAGCGTTGTGGAGATGTAGATGTGTATAGGTTTGGTTATGACAGGTTCTTCTTGACATTTTCTTTTCCCTTTATCTTGTTGCGCAAGGTTCTTGCCTAAAAATGATTAATTTTTTTTGCATTGTCTTCTAAAAGGGTTAACTTTGCGGATTGTTACGAATACAAACACATTTATTATTATATTTTTTAGTTAAATGAAACAGTTCAAGTTAGTGGACAATGTCCTCGGATGGATCACCTTCCTTGTGGCAGCCTTCGTTTATTGCTCTACCATAGAGCCGACGGCGAGCTTTTGGGACTGTCCAGAATTTATCACTACTGGTTATAAACTTGAGGTAGGTCACCCGCCAGGCGCACCTTTCTTCATGCTCACCGCCAATCTGTTCTCACATTTTGCAAGTGATCCCTCACAGGTGGCAAAGATGGTGAACACGATGAGTGCGTTGCTCAGCGCAACGACAATCTTGTTCCTCTTCTGGAGTATCACACATCTCACCCGCAGGTTGATAATGAAAGATTGGTCGTGCCTCACCACCCCTAAGCTTATCGCTATCGAGGCATCGGGTCTTGTGGGCGCTCTCATCTATACGTTTAGCGACACGTTCTGGTTCTCTGCCGTAGAGGGAGAGGTATATGCTTACTCGTCTGCTTTTACAGCCATCGTGTTTTGGCTTATCCTCAAGTGGGAAGACAAAGCCGATGAAGCACATTCAGACCGCTGGCTGGTCCTCATTGCTTATATGACCGGACTGTCTATCGGCGTTCACCTGCTTAACCTGTTGTGCATTCCTGCCATTGTGCTTGTCTACTGCTACCGCCGCTTCCCGAACATAGAACTTAAGGGCTCGCTTATAGCTCTTATTGTTTCCTTCGTTATCGTGGCAGCTGTGCTTTACGGTGTGGTTCCAGGCATCATAACCGTTGGCGGTTGGTTCGAGCTGTTCTTTGTCAACACCTTGGGCTGTCCGTTCAACACAGGCGAGGTCGTTTACATCTTCCTCCTTGTGGCAACAGTTATCTGGGCTATCTATGAGACATATACCGACCGTAGCCTAAAGCGCCAGAACCTTGCTTTCGTCCTGTCTGTAGGCATGCTTGGCATCCCGTTCTATGGCTTCGGCTGGTCAGCAGTTGTCATTGGCGTCGTGGTGTTGGTGGCCCTATGGTTCGTCTTGGGTTACCGCAAGCGTGTGGAGAAGAAGCTTGTGCCTGTTATCACAGCACGCGTCAAGAACACAGCCTTGATTTGCATCCTGATGCTCATGATCGGCTATTCAAGCTACGCTGTTATCGTCATTCGATCTACACCCAATCCTCCCATGGACCAAAACTCGCCTGAGGACATCTTCACGCTTGGCTCTTATCTCAGCCGTGACCAATATGGTGACCGTCCTCTCGCTTATGGACAGGCCTATACCTCACAGGTGGCTTTCGATGTGCAAGGCAACATGTGCATACCAAAGCGCACAAAGGGTGCTCCTGTGTATCAGCGTAAGGAGAAGGCTTCTAAAGAAGAAAAAGACTCCTACTTTGTTGTTACCACAAAGGACAAGATGGTATATGCCCAGAACATGGTGTTCCCACGCATGTACAGTTCTGACCACGCACAGGCTTATGAGAGCTGGTTGGGTGGCGTGACAGGTACAGAGGTGCCTTATGACCGTTGCGGTGAGTCTGTAATGGTCAAGATGCCATCACAATGGGACAACATACGCTTCTTCCTCTCTTACCAATGCAACTTTATGTACTGGCGCTACTTTATGTGGAATTTCTGTGGCCGACAGAACGACATTCAAGGTAATGGAGAGGCAGAGCACGGCAACTGGATTACAGGCATCTCGTTCATTGATAACCTTATGTATGGTGACCAGAGCAAGTTGCCCGATGACCTTAAGAACAACAAGGGACACAACGTGTTCTATGGCTTGCCTCTGCTTCTCGGACTTATAGGCCTGTTCTGGCAGGCATGGCGAGGCCGTCGTGGCATACGTCAGTTCTGGGTTGTGTTCTTCCTGTTCTTTATGACTGGTCTGGCCATCGTTATCTACCTTAATCAGACACCTATGCAGCCTCGTGAGCGCGACTATGCTTATGCCGGTTCGTTCTACGCTTTCGCAATATGGTGTGGTATGGGTGTGGCAGCACTTTACGACATTATTGCCCGTAAGATGAAGGGCGTTAACCCAACAGCCATTGCTGCTGTTGTTGCTCTGCTCTGTGTGCTTGTGCCTATACAGATGGCTTCACAGACATGGGATGACCATGACCGTAGCGGTCGTTACACCTGTCGCGATTTCGGCCAGAACTATCTCATGACGCTGCAAGACAAGGGCAACCCGATTATCTTTACCAATGGTGACAACGATACCTTCCCCCTTTGGTATAACCAAGAGACCGAGGGTGTGCGCACAGACGCACGCGTGTGCAACCTTAGCTACGTCAACACTGATTGGTATATTGACCAGATGAAGCGTCCTGCATACAACTCACCTTCGCTGCCCATTACATGGCCGCGTCTCGACTTCTGTTCAGGCACAAACGAATATGTTCGTGTGCAGCCAGAACTTAAGGAGCAGGTTCTTGAGTTCTATAAAGAGAACCCGGAGGAAGCCAAGCAACAGTTTGGTGATGATCCGTTTGAGGTGCGCAACGTCATGAAATATTGGGTGCGTTCAAAGAATGCCGACATGCACGTCATTCCTACCGACACTCTCTTTCTTGACATCGACAAGGAGGCTGTGAAGCGTAGCGGCATGATGATGGCCAGCGACACCATTCCTGACCGCATGGTTATCTCTCTGAAGGGCAAGTCGGCTCTCTACAAGGGCGAACTTATGATGCTTGAGATTGTATCGCAGGCCAACTGGACACGTCCTGTTTATGTGGCAACGACCGTTGGTTCTGACAACTACCTCAACCTTGGCGACAACTTCGTTCGTGAGGGATTGGCCAACCGCATAACGCCGTTCACCACAAATGCTCCTGGTGCAAAGAACTTTGACACCGAGAAGACATATAACAATGTGATGAACCGTTACAAGTGGGGCGGTCTGGAACAAAAGGGTCTTTACATTGACGAGACCGTGATGCGCATGTGCTACACTCACCGTCACCTTATGGCTGATCTCGCCTTGCAACTTATTGCAGAGGGCAAGACAGACAAGGCGTTGAATGTGTTGCGCAAGTCGGAGAAAGTGTTGCCAAGCTACAATGTGCCCAACACTTATCTGTCTGGAGCTGCCGATCTGGCAAAGGCTTATGCCCTGCTTGGCAAGAAGAACGATGCACAGCGCATTATCGATCAGGTATGGAAAGACAGTAAGCAGTATGCTCAATGGTATGTCGGTCTTGAAGGCAACCTTTTCACCATGTCGCAGAATGATGTCCTGAAATATATCTATATCATGCAGGCAACTGCTGATGTGGAGGGTCTCATCAGTTCTAAGAAGGCAGAGAAGATGCTGAGCGATATAAACGCCATTTATGTTTATTATCAGAAAAAAGGCGGTCAACCGTTTGAGCAGTAGTTCTTGACAGGAATAGTAACTGTAAGCAAGAAATAACTTTTAGAAGTAAAAGTAAAGATAATGATTATAGAACAACCAGCCAAATGGCTGAGATGGCTATTCCCCAAGGCGGCTTGGAGGATGGACCCGAAGGAGAAGGCGGTATATCTGACCTTTGATGACGGGCCCATCCCCGAGGCCACGCCGTTCATTCTCAAAACTCTTGAAGAATATGGAGTTAAGGCTACGTTCTTTATGGTGGGAGACAATGTGCGGAAATATCCTGATCTCTACAGACAGATCGTTGAGGCGGGACATCAAGTGGGTAACCACACGTTCCATCATCTTGGAGCGTTCAAGCACACAATAAAAACGTATCTTGATGACACGGAGCGTGCAAACGAACTTATTCATGCCCGCTATTTTAGACCACCGCATGGTTGCATGAGAATGAGCGAATATTGGCAACTCAGACGCAAGTACACTATCGTGATGTGGGACCTTGTAACCCGCGACTATTCAAAGTGGATGACGGCAGAGGATGTGCTTAACAACGTTAAACGCTATGCCCGTAATGGTTCTATTATAACCTTCCACGATTCGCTTAAGAGCGTTACGAAACTCCATTTCGCTCTTCCGCAGTCGTTGCAATGGCTTAAGGAACAGGGCTATGAGTTTAAAATATTCCCATAACAAGACTGTCTGATTTTTTTATGATAGAGGCAATAGAGACATATCTTCATAAAACCATAAAGTGTGGTGATGACGTTGTTTCCATTGTCTCTATTTTTTTGCTCACTATAAAAAATACAGAAAACGGCCTAATGACCGATTGGGGTTTAATAATATAAAACAAAGTTTGATATGAAAGATAAAAACACAAAAGCCAATTTGTATAGTGCCCTTGCCGCATGTATGCGTGGCTTCTTCGAGGCTTTTGCCATGGGTGTCATCGATGATGCTTATGGTGATGATGCCAAGACAAAAGCATCAAAAATGGAACCTAAGAATGTTAAACAAGCCTTGCTCAACTATTATGGTGAGGTGGGTAAGATGTTCTTTGACCAGATGTTTTATACCATTGCACAGCTTACATACGACAATGTAGACGAGGCCGTAGAGCGTGTTAAAGCTGAGTGTGGCGAAGGAGCTACCGTTCCCGACTATATGCGTGTGGCTTGTCGTGAGCAGGCTGTTTATGAGGCTATGGTTGAAGAATATAAACGTAATTTCTCCGCCTTGCTCGCTGGTGGCATGCCATCGCCAAAGAGTCATATAGCCGATCGTGTGAAGGGCGACATGCTTGCAGCCTCTGACAGCGGTCAATGTCTGCGCCTTCTTGTAAGAGTGGTCATAAGGTCTTATGTCATGGGCTTACGTCTCTCTACAGACGGACGGCACCAGCTTAACCAAGCATCGCTTTTGCGTATACTTGCGGAGAATATAAATCTGCTGACCCATGACGATGTTATAACAGGCGATTTCGAAACTGTTGATCAGTTGCTTGCTCATGTGTGTGGTGGGGAAGAATCGTTTGCAATAATGTCGGAAGAGATGAACAACGTGATGAACGATGTTATTGGTGGCGACGCTATATAGCGTGTCGGGCCTTCATTTCCAGATATCTGTTTACCACATCTGCTGACAGATTTTGAGGTGTGGTAAGCAGACTCTGTATGCCGTGGCGACGCAGTTGGGAAATGATGAGATGCTGTTCATTCATCATTTTCTCTACTATAACATGTTGATAATATTCTTCTGTCGTGTGTGCTTTTGTTTTTAGAAACTGCTGTTTCTCGTTGTCAATAAAGAAAACGAGGAGCACCCTATGACGCTTGTTTAGCATTTGCAGATAAGGCAGTTGACGTTCCATGGCATGCAGACTGTCAAAACTGGTGTATACAACAAGCAGAGACCGTTTTGACAATTGGTGGTTTACGGTAGCTGACATGTCGGCGAAATCGCTTTCATACCATTGTGACTGCTGCGAGTAGAGGGCATCGAGCAGCTTTTCCATCTGTCCTTGCCGGCGTGATGGCGCAACAAACGTGTCGGTGTGGTCGTTGAAACACACCAGTCCGGCCTTGTCTGCTTTACGCACAGCTATATAGGAAAGCATCAATGCGGCGTTTATGGCATAGTCGAGAAGCGTCATGCCCTTAAACGACTGTTGCATGGCACGCCCCTTGTCTATTACGGACACGATCTGTTGTGAACGTTCTTCTTCATATACGTTCACCATCAGTTGGTTCCGACGCGCAGATGCTTTCCAGTTCATAGACCTATAGTTGTCGCCAGTAACATATTCTTTAATGTGCTCAAACTCGGTGTTGTTTCCTGCACGACGAACACGCTTGACCCCCATCTCTGTAAGACGGTTGCTAATGGCCAGTAGCTCATATTTATGCAGCATAAGATATGAGGGGTAAACCTTTACATCTTGCGGCTCGCCACATGTGTAGCGACGCTCGCCAAGTTGTAACGGCGATGTGGCAAACACCCTTATGTGTCCGAACCCATAGACCCCTCGTTGTGTGGGACGCAGTTTATATATCACGTTTTTACCTTCAAGCGGCGAAAGGCGAAGACGGAACACGATGTCACGGCGCTGAAAGACAAACGGTGTCTCGTCTATTATCTTTATTTTTAATGCCCATGCGCTTGTGCTTTCCACGCGTATCCTTATCTCGTTGTCGTCACCGTTTGACAGGCGTTCTGCCACTTGTCTTGTTGCGTGTATGGCGTGACGCGAATACATCATGATAAGGTCTGTAATTGTCATGAAGAGCAGAAACAACATGACGACACATCCCACCGTGTAGAGCGGTGGGTAGTAATTGCCTACAGCCATCATTACGATGGCCGTAATCATTATTGTGTAGAAACGGTTTGTAAGATACATTTTTCTATTTTGGTACTTCAACCATGTCGATTAATTTCTGCGCCACAACAACAGGGCTATAACCTTCCATCTCTGTCTCAGCCGTAAGCATCAGTCGGTGTTGCATGACGGGAGGTGCCACGGTCTTGATGTCGTCAGGTATGACAAAATCGCGGCCTTGCAACAACGCATAAGCCTTGGCACAACGGAGCATGTCTACCGATGCGCGTGGTGAACAACCCATATAAACCATTTTCGACTCGCGGCTTTGGGCAACAATTTGGGCAATGTAGCGCAACAACGAGTGGTCCACCACCACATTGTCCATCATGCCTCGCAACTCTAACAGCTGATCTTTGGTAATGGCAGGTTTGACATCGTCTAAACGTGCGAACGACGTATGGGCATTGTGTCGGCTTAATATTTCCACTTCCTCGTCAACAGAAGGATAGCCCATCGTTATTTTCATGATGAAACGGTCGAGCTGTGCCTCAGGCAGACGATAGGTGCCTTCCTGTTCAACGGGGTTTTGGGTGGCTATTATTGAGTAGATGCCGCCCATCTTGTAAGAAGTGCCGTCAATGGTAGCTTGACGTTCTTCCATAACCTCAAACAGGGCTGCTTGTGTTTTTGCAGGAGCTCGATTGATCTCGTCTGCAAGAATGATGTCTGCAAACACAGGGCCTGCATGGAAATCAAACTCTTGGGTTTTCATGTTGAAAACGGATGTGCCAAGAACATCGCTTGGCATGAGGTCGGGGGTAAACTGTATGCGTGAAAACCGTGCGTCGATGAGTCGTGACACCAGTCGTGCAAGCAAGGTCTTTGCCACTCCTGGCACACCCTCCAGCAGCACATGTCCGTCGGCGATGATTGATGTTAGAACCATGTCTACAGCTTTGGTCTGTCCAACAATTATGTCGGCTATATGTTGTCTTATTTCATCCATCTTGTGGGTGAACTCGGTCAAATCGGTTCTTGTTTCCATTGTATCTTTAATTTATTTTATCGTGTTTTTTGTGCTTTTATCTATAATGAGTTTTATTGTTGTTTGCCATAAACTCTTATATCTGTTTCATGATCTCATCCATACGGTTTATGGCCCACTTCATCTCGCGCTCGTCGATGGTGCCTTCAGTAAAATAGTCCAAACGCAATCGCAGCAGATCTTCCTTCACGTTTTCTTCTTTCAATGATGTGCGTCGTGCTATAAGGCGTGCTGCATCGGGTGGTAGCTTGTGTTCAAGAATATCAATCTGAAGAGTTGTGCGCAGACGCTCGGCAAAGAACGTGAACTTCTTTCGCAGAAGGTCTGCATTGTCACCACGATGATAATAAAGTGTACCTATGAGTTTTGCAAACTCTAATGTGTGGTTCTTGGGTGGAGAAACGACAGGGATGATTCGTTGTCTGCGGCGTGCCTTAAACACACAGAAGAGGACGAGCGCGAAGACTGTAAGATACCAAGCGTGGCGCAACGGTTTTTTGTTGAGAACGTATCGCATGGGTGACAGTTCTGCTTCATAGTCAGATGTCGTTTTCGTGTATGCTGTTGTGCGGATGACGGGGCGATCAGCTATCTGTGTCATCAGTCGCATGACAACAGGTAAAAGTTGACGGTCGAGCACGCCATAATTGGTGAAAGCTAATGGCATGGCGACAACAGTAAGCTTACCGTTCCCTATTGATCGGGTGACAGCAACAGGTGTCTTTTGGGTAATCTCCTCATCTAAACGCTGTCCAAGCCATTCGGCGCTGTCGTTATATTCTTTTAGCTTGTTCTTCTTCCGCATCTCCTTTTCGCGTGCAACATAATATCTGAAATATTGGTTCTGCTCTTCAGGAAGTATGGTTTCAGAGTATTTCCATAAAAGAGTGTCAAATTTCACCGTTCCACACATGCGTCGGTCAACAATTACCGATCCGCCAGATATGCTGTTGAACGAGCTGGCTTCCATTGGTGGGTATGTTGTGTCAGGATTGCGCCAAAAGAGAGTGTCATAGCTTTCATAGGCATTCATGCCACGAAGAAAATTCTTAATGTTCTCCACGTTAAAATAGATGCTACCATTGTATGACAAGCCATAGTTGTAGGCAATGGTAGAGTCGGTTCTGGCATCGGCCGACTGAAGCACAGCAATCATGACATGTGAGCCACGACGTAGCAGACTGTCCATGGAGCGTAGGTCTATAGCGTTAAGGCTCATAAGATCACACAGCACCAAGAGGTTGCTGTTGCGCATCTTCTTGTCATTGTTTATCTGAGTGAACGTCTTGCGTAAGACGGCATAACCGCGCGGCATCGATTCTGTCATGATGCTGTCAAACACATAGCATCCGAATGGTTGGCGGTCGTTATGTGAGAATGATGCCTCCCACACAAATCGTCGCGGCATGCGTTGGCCTAAAGCAAAACACACAAGCACGAAGACTGTAATGAACAGAACATATTTATGTGAGCCTTTCATTCAGTACCTCCTTTCTCCTTGGTTGTTGTCATGGTTTGCACCGTGGCGTTAGCTTCTGCTTTTTGGGCAATCTCAATCTCCTCTATCGTTGCTTTGCTGTCAGCCATTGCAGCATCTGTTGTTGAGGCATCTGCATCATAGCCACCATAGCGTATGCGTACAAATGTTGTTGTGAGGTGGTGGAACGGTCGCCCATTATATTCGTTTAAATATTGTGATGGTGTCTTTGCCGGTTGCCAGTCTATCTTGCCTGCGTCGCTCAGATGGCGTAATGTCTGTAGATAAACAAGTCGCACGGCTTCGCGATAATTGCCAACCTTTAGAGCTTGGTCTATTGTAGAAGGGAAATCTATTTCATATATATTGTCTTCCTCTACGATGTAGCCGTCATTTTCTGCGTTCTTCTTGCTACGCCATCGAAGCAGTTCGGGGTGACGGTATAGTGTGTACACTATTATTGCGACAATCGCTCCAAAGCCTAACACATACCATACAATCTCCCCTGTATAACCAAGAGATAAATCACCGAACAGATTCTGCATTATTTGGTTGAACCTGTCGGTGAACCAGTCCCATAGCGAGAAGCTTGAACCTTTGAATTCAACGGTATAGTCGAACTCAGGTTTTGTGCGCCATTCTGCTATGCGAAGCGTGTCTACTGATAGCGTATCGGTCATTGTAGAGTTGTTAATATTCTGTTTTTGTTCTTCTTTATCTTTTGTCTTTAATTTTAAAAGTCGTCACCGTCAACCACCTCATGTGCGTGTCCATATTGATAGGCGAGCGCCACAAGCATTGCAGCATAGCCGATGTAGCAGACAAAAAGATAAAAAATGCCAGCGATATAAGTAAGGAAACCATACCATGGTGTGTTGACAAACGATGCGCTTGAAGATCCGTCAGCCACGAAATAGATTTTAACAAAGCTCAAGATCATCCAAGGCAAACTGAGCGTGCCGCATACAATGCTGATGATGAGTCCAAAAACAAAGATCAAGGCTATTACGCCACGCCATGTCTTGAAACCATACAAAACGCCTTTTTTAAGTCCATTAAAGAATTTTGTCTCTTCAAACGAATATGCAGGTATCACCATCATCAATGGTGGAACGAGCATGAAAATGCTGCTATAAACCAATAACACTATAAACACGATGCCGCTTTCGCCATTGCCTGCTATAGTTGTCGTGGCAACCAATACCACAAGGGCAACAAACAGCACCAACATCAATATGCCTATAAGCACCATGGCTCCTATGCTCTTCCATGCAGAACGCAGCTGACGCATCATGAAAGGACGGAACTGGGTAAAGGTCATTTTGCTTAACTCTGCATACTGTGGTGTGCCGTCATCATTGGTGGAGTGGTAGAGACGCATGAGAGCATAGACAATGCTTATAAATAGTGCTGTGGCAACGAGGGAGAAGACAAACAGCGAGCAATAGTTAAGTACGAAGCCCACAATTGTGCTTGTGGCTGTCTTATCACCATCTTGAACATTTCCGTAGAACGATGAGATTAGTCCGTTGATGTTGAGAGCTTGAATGGCACACAATGGCAATAACACAATGGCTAGCATCTTAAGAAGGATGCGCCAGTTGGAGGTTATAAAATTGGTCGTGTCATTAAACTTGTCGCTGAATGTTCGGCGGCAATAGAACGGTGGAATTTGGTGTTGTATGAAGCCCATATGCTATTGTTTTAATGTTAAACGTAAAATATTGGTTCTAACAAATGTCTGTGTTGTTCCTGTTTTTACAGTATGGCCACACCACATAGTAGCCAATAACAAAAGCGAGCGAGAGCAGAATGAAGCTGAGACGCAGCATGTCGTTCATTTCTGTGTGGCGTGTGACATAACCTTCTATAAATCCTGCAACGATGAACACAGGCACGGTGCCTACCACAATCTTCAGGCCACGCCGTGCCCCGCGTCTGAAAGCATAGAATCGGGAGTAGGTGCCAGGGAAAAGCCAACTGTTGCCTAACGCCAGTCCGGCTGCTCCAGCCACTATGATTGCTGATATCTCCAACGTGCCGTGCATAAACACGGCGAGAAGCGACTCTGTCAACAATGCATGTTGAGCGAAAAAGGTCTCAAAGCATCCTAACATTATACCGTTATAGAACAGTAAGATGGCAGAGAGAACGCTTGAAACGAGTCCCATAGCAAAGATGCGGAAAGCAACGCCAATGTTGTTTATTGTGATGCCAAGAAACATAGAGCCTTGCGCACCGCCGTCATATACAGCCATCGGCTTACCGTCTTGAATGTTTTGTAGAGTCTGCTCCACATATCCGTCTCCAAGGATTATACGGCAGAAGTCGGGCTCCGCCATCTGTGAAACGATACCCACAGCAATGCTAAAGACAAAAATGAGAAACGAAGCGAGCAATGTGCGACGCTCCTCCCACATGGTTTGTGGCACCTCTTTTGTCCAGAACGTTATCAGACGTGACCTCTTCTCGCGCTTGTTACGGTAGATCGCGTTATGAAGCATGGCTGCAAGAGAGTTTAGATAGAGCGTAATGCGCGCCTTGGGGTAGTGGGTGTAAGCAAAGGCCAAGTCGGAGGTGATGTCTGTATAGGCATCAGCAATATCATCGGGAGTCTCCTGATTGAGATCTTGGGCCATGATTTCTACATGTTCCCATTTCTCTATATTTTTCTGTATGAAGGAGAGTTCGTTCATTTTTCTGACATAAAAATTGTTCTTTTAGGCAACAAATTTAAAATAAAAAAGTTAAATTTGCAAACAAATTATTCAGATTTTTGTATGTCAGACATCACAACAGGCAATTTTGTTTGCATAGAGCAGACTCCAGCCTCTATAGGCGACCGTATCTTTGGGCGAATTATAGACATCATAATACTTGTTGTCTATAATTATTCGGCTGCCACGTTTGTAAGCAAACTGCCGTTGGATAGTGACGACACGTTGCGTTTGTTGCTTATCTTGGCATTATTGTTCTTGCCGGCAATAGGTTACACGTTCTTGGCAGAGATGCTCTTTAACGGACAGACAATTGGCAAATATGTAATGAAAACGCGTGTGGTGATGGCTGATGGCTCATCGCCGACCGTCGGCGCTCTCTTTTTGCGTTATGTGTGCGAGATGGTTGATCTTTGGATTGGTTTCGTTGGCATTATATTTATAATGTGCACCAAGCGTCATCAACGGCTTGGTGACCTTGCGGCTGGCACTATGGTCGTCAAGACTGAAGACACAGAGCACATGCGCATTACCATTCATGAGTTCGACTATGCCCGTCGTGGTTACACTCCAACATACGCCAATGCCACTCGTCTCACATCACGACAGGTAGACATCTTGCGACGTGCAGTAGCTGATGACAGTAAAACAGATGAACGTCGTATTGATGCTCTTGCCGAAAAAGTGGCGCATCTGCTGTCGCTTGATGATGAATCATGGCGTTACGACGGTCGCACTTTCTTGAAGACTGTCCTTAACGACTATATGTATCTTACACAAATCGGCCAATAAGAGTTGCTTGTGTGGTGCAATTCTTATTGGCCGATTGATATTTATCTTAATTAGCGCTTTGTGTCTTATTCTTTTACAGGCATGCTGTCAACAATCTCCTTGGCTTTTGCAAGAGCCACATTGATATGAGGACAGATGTTTTCTGAACCTATCAGGGCGTTAAAACCAGCGTGTTCAAGGACGGCGTGAACCTTTGGGTTTACACCTGAAAGCACGATCTGTATGCCCTCGTTCTTGCTTATCGTACATAGGTTCATGAGGTTATGTATGCCTGTGGAATCGACAAACGGCACCTTACGCATGCGGATGATGCGCACCTTGGGACGGTCGCCAAATGCCGCCATGACCTCCTCAAACTTATTGCCTGCACCAAAGAAGTAAGGGCCGTTTATCTCATACACCTCAACGCCTTTCGGGATGAGAAGATGCTCGTTGTTCTCAAGCTTGAGATCTGTCTCATCGTTGGGGTCAATCTCATCGAGGATGGCTTTCACGTCTGTGGTCTCTGCCATTCGTTTCATGAACAGCAGACAAGCAATGATCAGTCCCACCTCAATGGCTACGGTGAGGTCGAAGATGATGGTGAGGAAGAACGTTATGAGCAACACCGAAACGTCGCTCTTGGGGTTCTTTGTTAACATGAGGAAGGAGCGCCAACCACTCATGCCATAGCTTACAACCACAAGAACTCCTGCAAGACATGCCATGGGGATGTATTGTGCCAAGGGCATGAGGAAGAGGAAGATGAGAAGCAGCACAACGGCATGTATAATGCCTGCAACAGGCGTGCGTCCACCATTGTTGATGTTGGTCATTGTTCGTGCAATGGCTCCAGTGGCCGGTATGCCGCCAAAGAGAGGTGTGCAGAGGTTTGCAATGCCCTGGCCTATAAGCTCTGTGTTAGAGTCGTGGTGGTCTCCAATCACACCGTCGGCCACGGTGGCAGAGAGCAGACTCTCTATGGCACCAAGGATAGCAATGGTGAGAGCTGGAGGAACGAGGCTCTTTATCACCTCCCATGACATGGCAGGCAATGTTGCTTCTGGTAGTTCGGAGTTTATTCTGAATCGGTCGCCGATAGTTTCAATGGATGTTATGCCGCAGTAGTTTTTAAGCACCAAAGCTGCGATGGTCATGACAATAATGGCTATCAGAGAACCAGGAATCTTTTTGCTGAACCGTGGCGTTATTGCAATGATGACGATGCTTACCAAACCAATAACAGTAGTCCAAAGGTCTGCTGTGGTCATGTGTTGGAAATAAGCAATCCATTTCTCTACAAACTCTGAAGGCACGGTGTCCATGGTCAGGCCAAAAAGATCCTTTATCTGTGTTGTGAATATTGTCACGGCGATACCGCTCGTAAAGCCGACAACAATGGGGTAGGGGATATACTTGATGATGGTTCCTAAGCGTAACAAGCCGAAGAGGATGAGAAACACACCTGCCATTAATGTGGCGATGGTCAGTCCGCTCATGCCAAACTTCTGTATAATGCCGTAGATTATAATGATGAACGCACCTGTTGGTCCGCCAATCTGAACTTTGCTGCCACCAAAAACAGATATAATGAATCCTGCTACAATAGCTGTTATGATACCTTTCTCTGGAGACACGCCTGAGGCGATGCCAAAGGCGATGGCGAGCGGAAGGGCTACGATGCCGACAATGATGCCAGCCATAATGTCAGAGGTGAGAGTCTTCTTGTTGTAGTTTTTCAAACAACTGAAAAACTTTGGCTTGAATGTTAATGCTTTCATCCTTTTCTTTTGTTTGTTAAGAAGGTAAGTGTGTTAGGCTTGCCTTTAGTTTGAATCCTGAAATTTTTTTGTTCTATTTGCTTTTTCGGAAAACAGCTAATAACGTGCTGTTTTCGATGATGGATGCAAAGGTACGGCTTTTATTCTTAAAAGAAGAAATAAAACGGGCTTTTTGTTAAAAAAGTTTATCTTTCTTTATTTAGGTTAAGGAAAATAGTGTTTATGCTGTCTATAAGATGTGCAAACGGCAATAGATAAAATGAGGGACTGCGTGATAATAGCCCACTTTTATCTGTTGCCGTTTTTAGAATCTTTTTCTATAGAGTAAGATGTATCGAAAAGTCTTACATATATAATAAGGTGAAAATATATAATTTTTTGTTCTTCTTTTATTCTTCAAGCTCAATATGTTTATATAATGATATTTGTCTTGCTGTTTTTACTTCTTGTCTTTCAGTAGATCGCGAATCTCGGTCAACAGCTTCTCTTCGTTAGAGGGCTCAGGGGCAGGAGCGGGCTTTTGCTCTGCTTCAACCTTGTTCTTACGAGCCAAACGGTTTATACCCTTGACAAGCATGAAGACGCAGAAGGCAATGATTATGAAGTCGAAGAGTGTTTGAATGAAGTTGCCATAGTTGATGGTGGCAGGGGCAAGTTTTTCTATGCCCATATCTACTGAAGGCAATGTGAACTTCAAATCTGCGAAATTGACACCGCCGATGAGCCATCCGATGGGAGGCATTATGATGTCGTCAACGATTGATGATACAATCTTTCCGAATGCACCGCCTATAATTACACCGACGGCCATGTCTACAGCGTTGCCTTTTACAGCAAACTCCTTAAACTCATTGATAAATTTGCTCATGTCTAAATTTTTTATATTATTTAATAC
>ERZ1023633.496-NODE-496-length-16100-cov-6.809473_pt1 | contig 16100 bp, 13 predicted proteins | sample MGYA00380333_ERZ1023633 | MGnify/ENA primary metagenome ERZ1023633 (study PRJEB33179, sample SAMN07448972) | human gut metagenome | biome: Human-gut; feature: Human associated habitat; material: Faeces | host: Homo sapiens | place: India: Bhopal | collected...
TTGTCTAAGCTTATTATGATTAGCAAGCAACATTGTACTTTTACCTATAGAATTAGACCCTATGTCATCTCCAAGTACCACATTCAAACCTTGTTTAAAAGCTATTTTTTGTTGCTTAAACTGTTTACAATACAATTCTTTTATCATATTCCAATTATTATATGGTTTTTAATTTCAACTCGACCAATTGCATAAAGACAAGTTAGGGCTTCTATCATATCAACTAATTCCATTTTATGCTTTAGCTTATTTTGCAATATGTCAAGAGGTATTTCTCTCCCTTTTATTTGTTCCATTAACAACAGCATATTTCCTATTACACTTTGTGGAACAGAAACAAATTTATTTGGTAGTTTCATATACTTCACAATTTTGAACAAAATATGATATTATAATAGAAGCAGCAGTATCAGTACATGATGTCTTTGACTTTACCCAGTTTTTCAAGGTTTCGAATATTTGATCTTGATCCATCTTTTTCCTTTTACATCTTAGATATGCAGCTCTCATTACATTTAATATTAATTCAGGGTCGGACTCAGTTATACTACATTGCTCTATAAAAAAATTATGAATAAACATAAAATATGAAATCACATTTGTCGTTATTTCATTTTTAAGAATCAAGTTGTTCTTAATCTTCGAATCTACACACACTGCTTCGTAACTCAATGTTAGCCCTTGCAAATCTGGTTCATTCAGATTCTGTAGCTTTATAAGAGCTGCTTTTATCTCATCTTCTAAACCCAATTCTGCCAATTCTTGTTTTACATTAAATTCTTGTTCAAGCTTTTTCTTTATGTTTAGTAGATTGTTGTATTTTTCTTTGGTCTTGTTATTGTCATAATCTTTATGGCAATTCTTACACAAAGCTATTTTATTATGCATAGACTCTGAATTTTCCCCATACAATTCAACACCATCCAAATAATACATATCATCCTTTGTTGGGTTACAAGGGAAGATATGAGCTATTTCAAAATACTTATTAACTTTTCTTTCTCCTTCCTCTATCAACTTTTTACCACATAAAGGACAAACATCATGAACTTCCCCGAGATAAAAAATCTCTTGTGCAGGTGTTGGATTTTGACGGTCTTTTTTGAATTTAGAAACTTTTTCTTCGAATTCTGTCATAGCCACATTACTATTTCTTCAACCTTCTACCAGTAAACATTCCCACTATCGTTCCCCATCCATACGAGATATGCACACAGAAAAACATTATGAACAATGGTAACAGATATTTCCGACCATGTTCTTTGGCTGCCATTACAGAAGCCAATAAGTCACATATAAAATACATGCACAAACCAGCTAATAATGCAAAGAAGAAAGGCAGCCATACGAATGACAAGAACACACCACATATAATACCTGCCACAAACAATAGAGGCACAAGATGACGTAAGCCTATTGATTCTCTGTCTACATAAAACAAATGACCGATAGATTCTCCGTTGGCATACATCTGCTTGCATGATGTGCGTAAAGTGGGACGAGCATAATATGAGCTCACAATTTCAGGGTCAAAGTATACTTTATATCCAGCTTTGCGAATACGTGAATTGTATTCATTGTCTTCTGCACGAGGAAGGTCTTCACGCATTCCCCCTACTTTTTCAAATACATGACGAGGAAATGCACCAAACGGAACAGAATCAACATTATCAGGCTTCATTCCAACCCTGAAAGCCGAACCACCAATACCAAAGCGAGAATAGTTCAAAATGGCATTAGTCTTTGCCCATAAACTTTCGTTAAAAGGAAGAATTATACAACGTCCCCCCACATTACCTCTTGCATTATCTGCTTCCAATCCTTTAATACACTTTTCTATATAATCTTTATCATATAATGCATGGGCATCCAAACGCACTATATAAGGAGCATCAGATGACTTTACACCTATATTAAAAGCAATTGATTGTATTCTACCTGGATTATTGAGGAATCGTATATTCTGATATTTACGTATATACTCCTCCACTATATCCTTTGTTCTATCCTTACTTCCGCCATCAACCACCATCACATCCATATCATTAAACGGATATGACTGGCTAATGACAGAATCTAGACAACGGGCTATAAACTTCTCCTCGTTTAAGGTAGGGATAACTACTGCTACTTTATAATTCATATATCAACGTTTTCCTAATAATAATCTGATTTTATGCTGTAAACTCACGGGAATGTAACTCCAAATCAAGTATGACATTTTAAAATCGTATTTCTTCCAATACTGATTAACTTCTGCCCAACTCATTCTCTTTCTCCATTCAGAAAGGATAACACTACGTTTATCAGTATGCCTTGACGGATGATTCAGTGGCTCATTACCGTCTTTTATGTCTTCATACGATACAGTATATTGCTCTATACCACAAGAGTCAACAACTGTTTTTCCTCTATCCGAATTGACTAAAAGACAGGATACACCTTTCTCTATATCTATTTTTTCTTTTAAATCAGCCCTTTTTCCTACTATACCCCAAAAGTCGCCTATAGTGATATCCGCACCACGTTCAGGTTTTGCATAAGGACATTCATAGCAGGAGTCTCTATAAGTCTCACCCTCGAGGAAATAAGTCATATACGAAGACAAACGATGATTTATCTTCTTTAAACTACCATTCTTATAAATAATCAAATTATTGAAAGTCCACCCCTGGCTTTTATCCCTAAACAAGAAGTCCTTAATCGAGGCTTTATTGTAAAGTTCCAACGAGGAATGAAACATCTTAACATTAGGAACACCATGACAGATTACCTCAATAGTTAGCAGATTCTCATTACTATTTGTATATCTCTTAACGGCAGCCACTTGGCAAGGAGTTCCTGAAAAGAGAACTTTTCTTCCTGACTTTAGAGCATCTTTTACCGATTTATAAATGCCATTTGTATCACTTTGAACATATTTCGACCCATACATTCTACGCAACTCTTTGACATCATCTGTAAGAATATGACGTGGATTAAGGTCAGCATCGATAATACAACCTGCAACCATCCAGCCTTTAGAAATAAGATACTCTGCTATAGCTGCAAATACTCCACCAGACGATGACATTTTTATTTTATCCTTATCCGAACGAACAGCAGCAGAAGTTGATATTGGAGCTGTCGTTTCTATCGGATGCACTATTACACATTGTTTTGAGCACAACCCACAATCAATGCAATTAGAATCGTCAATAATAGGTCTCTTATATCCAAGAGAATCCTCCGACATAGTTATGCACCTTTTGGGGCACACATTTTCGCAAAGGCCACAACCTGAACATTCTTTGCTTTCAAAATCTGTTACTCTTTGTTTTTCGAAAACCTTTTTCATTATAATGGTTTTATTATTTTATTCCATCATTTTTTACGACAAGACATTACAGACTCTTGTAAATACCTCTTTGCTATTTCTCTTTCAGCAGTTAGTATCTTATCAGAATGTGTAAAGTCTAAGTTTATCTCTGTATTTGCTTCTTCACTTGGTTCATATCTCTCCATCAGTCCAAATTTCTTCAATAAAGAGATTACACGGCTACTCTGCGAATGTGCGGCACCATAATTTCTATCAAATACAAAGAAAGGAGTATGCAAGTTTATTGAGAAGGCTGTACCGTGAAAAGAGGCGGTAACAACAGCTACAGCATTATCTACCAAACTAAGAAACTCAAGTGGACCTGTAGGCACTACTTTTGTGGCATAACTCATATCCTCATGTTCATAAGGAATGGCAATAACGTCACATTGATATTTCTTTTTGAGATTGTTTATACAACACTTTGCTTGTTGAGATGGAGCATCAAGAAAATAAGCTAATATGTATTTATTCTTTTTTTTCTGTATTTCAAGTTTCTTTCTCCATGTCTCCCCATTCAGCAGTAGTGTTGGATCAAGAAGATGTAGGGCATCTCTACCACACAGTTCCTTTATTAACTTTACGCCACTATCCTCTCTAACAGAAAGATGTTTTACCTCAGAAATCCACTTCCTTAGTTTCTTCTCGTTATATTTTGCCACAAAGTCATGTCCCATACTTGTGGCAAATGATATACGCTTATCACGTGGAGCAAATCTAAGATAATACATAGGATCAACATAAAGCGTTGTAGGATCCCACAGTTGGTCACTTCCTGCGATACATGCAACGGAATCTTTTGCCTCCTTTTGCAACTCCGACCATCCCATTCTCTCAGGTTGTAGATATTTTTCTTCAAATTCAGTGAACCTTTTTACTGAATCACCTATCAAGGTCTTCTGATATGAACTTTTGTATGCTTTTAGTGTTTTTGTGTCAACAGTAAGCAACGTTCTCCATAGTATCGTGAATAATTTACCCAATCTTATATCACGTCCTTTAACTATGCTTTTTCTTGCAACCAATTCACACTCACACCCCAACTCTTCTATTATGGATTTTGTTGCAAACGTCTGCAATGACGACCCATAATTATAACCAGAAAAAAGGGTTGTTAATAATATCTTGTTCATCGAATGTATGAATATGATTATTTTTTAGAAAAATATCCTTTTAAAGAATACTTCAAAGCCTGACAAATAGACAAACCATCTTTTGCATACACTTTACGTCTGAAAAGAGGCCAATAAACTAAGTAAATAAGACCTAATAAAGGACCAAAAAGTCTTCTGTCGGTCCAACCAAGATTTTCAAAATATTTTTTGTCATATCCTTTAAACCATTGACTTGGACTTGGATTGATTGTTGCAATATAATTTGGATAATATAACATTTTAAGTCCTTTTCTCTTTACAGAGAACATAAACATATTCTCTTCACCACCCCCATTTCCTGTTCCAGATCCCATTTTTTCATCAAACCATATATTATTGTCTCCCATCAGGTTACGTGAAAACGTAACCTGATGGGAAGAAGTCTTTAGAATTTGCTTAAATCCTAAAGACTTCTTCCCTTCAGGATATGGTTTGTTAATATCTTTACGAATAAGAGCAAATGCAATAAGAGCAGCATCTGGATTCTCAGAATACGCTCTTAATATTTTCTCTTCACAATCATCAGCTATGGTTTCGTCATCGTCACATATTAGGCAAATATCGCCCCAGGCATTTCTAATTGCCATATTGCGACTTTTTGACAAACCTCTCTCTGTAGTACAGATAAACTTGGCATGACACTTACGTCCTTTTTTATTGACGAAGTCAAATTCTTCTACAGAGTCTTTATCACATTGGTTCACTACTACAACATCCGACTGGACATTGCTTCGTTCTATTATGCTTACATCTTTTTGATGCATACATGATATCAATAAATTAAATCTCATATGTATTTCTATTATTAATTTCAATATATTTTTTCTTTGAATATGCCATCATAAGACAAAGCACAGACATAAACGAAAGTACAAACAAATTTGTCTCAGAAAAAGCAACAAGTAAAAATGAAATGTAAGCTACTACACAGTTCGCTATTTCTTTATCCTCCATATAATCATGTAGGTCCATAACAATCCTTATAATTAGATATATGACCAACAATCCAACTAAGTATCCATAAATAACAAAAAAATTAAGCATTGAATTATGAAGATTTACATTAAAAAAAGATTTTAAAGTAATCTTACTACCAGTACCGATTAATGGTTTCTCATCTAACAACCCAAGAGCCTCTTGCCAGATTTTTTGTCTTCCACTAAAAATTTCTTTTCCCGTACTTTCCAAAGAATCTTGTACAATCTCAGTAGCGACCAAATTTTCTTCCCACAAATAAACATAAGTGCGAACATAAACAAGAGATCCTACAGTCATAAATAACATTATGGTTAAAAGAATCAGACGTTTTTTTAAAAAAGGTTTAGCAATAAATTGACCTATATAAAACAATAAAAAGGCAACCATACAAGTTCGTGAATCACTTAACCATATTTGATATTCAATATAAGCTACAAATAATGTCAATATAATCCACGTTACTTTTTTTTGCGGATTTACGAGCAATGTTATATATACACCTAAGGTCATAAAAACTAACCCTACAGTATTAGTATTATATGCTGTCAAATCTGTATATGGTAGCACAAAAGCCTGTAACAAAAAAACGAATAGCAATTCCGTCTTACATTTTTTTGTTATATTAAATTTCGTGATCAATAACGAATATATCAAGAATCGCCCTATCGTCATTATGGAACCTAATCCAAATGTATCCAAATTAATAATTGACGAAATAACTACTATTAATATAATCCATCGGATAATCTTAATTTTCCACCTTTCTTCTTTACTTCTGAATGATAATGGAAACAATAGCAATAATGATATCAGCATTGTACACAAATCGAAAACACTTGCATAATCTCTTGATAATCCAAATGTATATTGTAGTACAAAACTAATGATCTCAACCCAAAGTATTATTCTTGCATTTAAATCACATGACATATCTATCTAAATATTTTTAGTTTTTTTAGTAAAGTTGCCAAAAAATGTGCGGATCTTTGTCCTATAATATTCTCTATTCTTTTATACATCAATTGTTGCTTTGTTATCCATGAGGCAGAATACAAATGTATAGAGCGCGTATTTGTAGTAACTTCTAATTTTTTTGTTATATAATCCAATGGACAAAAATATTCTTTAGGATATATCCAAATTCCTCCGCATTGTTGTATTTCTGATGTTAATCTTAATCCATGCTTACATAAGACATTAGTCGTATATGACACAATAGTTGTTTGATTATAAGAACCATTCTTATTGACGAAATGTAATGTCTCATACAAATCTAACATTTCTTTATAAAGCCCTAAACCAGGATTTACCCCAAGCCCTAAACCAGGGGCAACACCTATATCCATTGGTGTTTTCCCTTTTAATGCTTCTTTCTCACAGCCCATAAAAGGTCCTTTTGCAATAATATCATCCATATTCTTTATTACTTGTACATCTGTATCAAAATACAAACCTCCATAATTATAAAGAATCCAAAATCGTGCATAATCACTTACAAATGCATATTTTTTTGCCTTATAAGCTTCTGCTATATATGGAATTAAGTTTATATCGAAGTTTGATTCGTTCCACTGTTTGATTTCATAATCAGGGAAAAACTTCTTCCAACTATCAATACATTTGATTGCCATCTCAGGCAAAGGGTTGCCACCAAACCAACAATAATGTATAACTTTAGGTATCATAATTAATTTATTTGATATGAATATTCATTTTAATTTTCAATAACAATTTCACAAGCTTATAAACAATCCTATATCCGCCAATACAAGAAAGATAATAAGCTATAGCAACAAAACGTGATGGAAAACAATCAAAAGTTTTTTTTCGTTCTTTAAAAAACAATTTTTTAAATTCTTTTGATGTAAAGATATGACCTTCGAAAGCCCTTATTAGGGATAAACGCAAACAATTTGAGTTTACTAAATTCTCAACGTCTGACCCCTTAAACTTTTCTTTAAAAAAATCACATAATTTCCGATCATACTCAAATGATTCGTACGAATATTTTTTTACCAAAGAATTATCATTAATTATCTGATCATAATGATAAAATGCCTTAGATAGATATGATACTTTTAAAGGATTTTGTAATAATCGTGTATTCACATACAGATCTTCACAAAAAAACATCCATTCAACAAATTTTACTTTATAATTATAGTAACAAGTTCGTTTAACAAGTTTGTTCCAACAACTACCATGAAGATGTTGAAATAAATTACGCAAGACAGTCTTGTTATCAAGCGCAGTAGGTTTCTGTTTTACATACCTTTGCTCATCCTTATAATTAGTATAAAAATCACATATTACCATATCAGCATCTTCATCCTTAGCTTTTTTATACATCTCAGCAAGCATATCTGGTTCTACCCAATCATCAGGGTCTGCATGTATAGTATATTCACCTATAGATTCATCAAGTCCTCTTTGTCTTGCCGAACTGACTCCACCATTTTCCTTATGGATGACTCTTACCCGAGAATCTTTCTGTGCATATTCATCACAAATCTCACCACTTCTATCAGGTGAACCATCATCAATAAGCAGCAGTTCCCAATCTGTAAATGTTTGAGCAAGAATGCTGTCAACGCAACGGTTTAGGTATTTCTCCGCTTTATATACGGGGACTATAATACTTACTTTTGGCATATTCATTTTGTTTTATCATTTTATCAAGACATTATATTATGTATATACTTCAGTTTCTGTTCTATCTCTTCATTCGATCTGAACGTGCAACGAACGAACTTTTCAAAAATAGCATAACTATCAAAGATTGAACATATATCCGTTGCGATGCTCTTTGCTTCATATTCCGCTTCGGCAGGATCGTCCGTCTTTATTAGGTATGGCTGAATAAAAACACAGAAGGTAGCATAATCAGCTTCTGTGTTCTGATATTGATTTATCAATTCATCACACATAAGATTGGTATCAATACCAACATATTCATCACCTTCTCTGTAATAATTTTGAACATAACAACCCGATTTAAGAAATCTATTAAAAGGAGTTCCTTTGTGAGATATTTCACTTGGTGATGGCTTTCCATTTATCTCTATGTATTTCACTAACGACATTCCTGCAAGCATTTCAAGTTGGTTCCTTTCAAATAAATCCAATGCAATATCATCAGGTTCGTAATCATCTGGGTATGCATTATAAAAGGAAGCTAAAAGATGATTTATCTTCTCGAGAAACTTTCCTTTGCTAATGGAATATTCAAACAAAGATATTAGCTGTTTTCGCAATTCAGCCACGTCAACTCCTCCTCGTATCCAGTATCTATCCGATATTATCTGTTCAATGCCTTTATCACTCAACCTGGGAATGAACTCAAGCAACGCGCAGATATAATTGCGTATGACCTTAATATCTTTATATTCATGCATATAGTAGCTTCTAAAATGCTCATATAGCGAATCAAATGAGTCCTTCCTACACATCCATACATTAACGCCCTCTCGAACCACATCTAAATCGTCTGCTATCATAAGCATCTCAAATTCTGTGGCTCCAATTGAATTGCTTGGCAAACGATAACAGAAATAATTAGCATAGCTAAGTTGCGAACGCACTTCACGCGAAGTCAGTTGAGTTTCATTATTACTATAGAACAATTTCCTCAGAAGTTTGTCACTCGGAGTATTGTCTTTACCCTCATAAACTAACAACCTTGATTTTGACAATCCTCCTTTATTTAGTTTCAGCAAAGTCATCGGTTTATACATCAATGTGCGATGAATATCAGGATATGCAAAGTGTAAAAGCTCAATCCCGATAAAATCCTTTACTACAAAATCTTTAGTATGAGCAAGAATCGATTTTAGATTCAAGGCAAAGACATTAGCAAATCGTCGTGCCTGTCTAAAATTAGGGACAAAATCGGTGAATGACAATCCATCAACATTAAACAATTGCATAACCAATTGTTGAAGTCTTGCAGCCTGCCTTTCGTTAAGTGAAGCTATACGAACAGTCTCATCAATGAACACATCAAGCAATGTCTCATCCTCAAACTTCGGTAAAGATACCTCCAAATGAAAGATCTTCTGGATATATTCTTCTGCACGTTTAATGTTCTTTGATTCGTTTAATACATTGCAGATATAATCACGGTCATAGGCAACGACAAACACAACATTACGAAAGTTTGCTGTAATTCGGATAAGTCTTAACACCTCAAACAATTCATTCCCCTCTAATCGGTCAAGATCATCAATAAAAATGGCAAATGGCTTGGAACCATCTATAGTTATAGCTTCTTCTATTTTGTCCTTAAGTGATTCAAGCGTTTCTTCCTTCTTGCTCAAAGGAAGTATCTTGGCAAGAAAAGTAAGAGCCGGATGAATATCTGCATCAAGAACTATATCTTGGTATTTTTGAATTGCTTCATGCAACGACTCATCATTATTCTCTGTTTGTTCACGCATCAAAGCAAAAAACTGTGATATAATCTGTTCTTTATCTGTACATGTCCAAGGATTGAATGTAACCACTCGATAATCAGCATTCATTTGCTTCTGCATACTCTTGAGAAAAGAAGTTTTACCACTACCCCAATTTCCAGATATACCAATCGCAAGCGATTCTTTCTTCAAACGATCCCGTGGCATAAGCGCCAACAAATCACTTACATAATTATCCCACCCAGTTTGTCTAAGTTCGCAATATACACCATCCATACAATACCCCTTTCTGTCATCTACATTAGAGATATTAGCATTTTCTGCTTTGAGCAATTTTCTTGCTATTGCTATTACATCAATAATTAATATTGCCATCAATGATATAATCAGAAACGCCCCATAATCTATGTCTATGAAAAACACTTTTGCAAATATCCAAAAAATGTTTTTAAAAAGGTACAGAATGACAAAAACACAACCTATACATCCCAACACACTGCCATTACTCTGAAATACTTTCTTTCCTATAATAAAGAAGAAGTATACCAAAGTCAGTGTAAATAGGAAGTTGAACAAGTCGTTTGTTGTACAGGCTTTATATACATAGTTAAAAAACTTGCCTACCCACATTTGGCTTATATAAGTCTCTATATCACTTCTCAAGGCATAGAAACCAGAGAATAATAGAGTTACAAGGAGTGAATAATATGATTTACTCATCAATTTGGGTTAATAAAAGTTTTATAACATGGACAGTTAGCATGAAGTGGTTGTGTTAATATTCCTATTTTCATTGTTTTATTATTTCTATTTTGGGTTATTTTCTAATAATGTGACTTCTTTGCTCCATTTCTCTTTCGTATTTAACCATTCCATTTTTGCTTTATCATCTTTACGAATGTTTATGGCCTCCTGAATAATATCTGTGCATTTCTTATCGCCCATGTCATACAAGATACAGGCTTTGTTCCAAAGGAAAGAAGATTTATAGTCTGTATCAGATGTCTTAGCTATAGCTTTGTCAATATTGTCGATAGCATTATCATAATCATGAAGATTCTGATAAATCTTTGCCAAATTTTGATAAAAGAATTCACTTTCCTTGTCATCAAAAAAGTTGGAAAAAGCTAATGCCCCGTTCCATTCTCCAGCATCCATCAGCAATTCCTGATAACGTTTACGCTGGTAGTCATTAGTTTTTTGTTCACCTTTTTCTTCTAACTTTAATAACTCAAAGTAGTGTTTGGCTGAACCTAAAATCATCTTGGCTTTATCGGAACTTTTATCTTCCTCCAACTTGTATTCTACCGCTTTCAAATTAGCATAAGCTTTGATATATGTTTTATCTGTACTTGCTGCAGGTAGTTCTTGCAGTAGTTCAATAGCTCTACGCATAAACTCTGGCTTTTCGTAAGCAAAAGAGTAGGCAAATGAAGCTAATGTCGGAACTGTCTGATTATTGAATGCTAATAAAGAGTTCAAGATTATTTCCGAAAAATTTTCAAATTCTTTCTCTATATACTCCTCGGCTAAGTCTATATAAGGTTTCTTTGACAAGAAATCAGAATAGCAGGCTAAAATTATGGTTAAAGGAACTTTTTTACCATTTATATTATCATTCAAAATGTCAGAAACAAATACCTTTGCACTTGATGTATCAGAAGGTTTTGAGAAATGGGCAATTTTTGCAAGTTGCAACATTGTTGCGTATGCTTTAGGTCGAATCGCTAATGCTTGTTCAAAATAATATTTAGCGTTCTTTGCATCTCGCAGTTTAACATATAGTTTTCCTATATGATGTAATAGTTCAAACTTGATGTTCTGACTTGTAGTATTTGCTAATACATCACATAATCCGAATATCATAGTCTGTCCTTTTTCGTTTAAATCCTCCCTATTGGTAACAGACAATTCTATTTCATTTTTATCAACTAAAAGAAGACTGTCATACAAGAATTCAGCAGGTTGTAAGGTCAACTCGTTTATCAGAGAAAGATATTTTGATTGGTCTTTAAAGGTATTTTCTGCCTGAAGACGTGAATACAAGATAACCTTCTTCTGCTGTTCTGATGTTTCATCGTTTTGATAGATCTTATCTATAAACGAATTGTTATGCCGAAACAGAGTGAAGAAGGGCATATCTTTCTGACGATTTTTATTTTCTAAGTAACGTGATAATTTATCCGCAAGAAATCTAACGTCAGGTCGTTTTGAAATGCTTTTAATAGCATCTAATACAACTTGATGTATTCTGAAAGTATAAGCATAATCTTGCTGAAGAATAGAATACAGACACAAATATTTTAATCTAACATGCTTTATAACTTCGTACAGGAATTCTGACGAAACACTCAGGCTATCTATATATGCCAACAAATCCAATTCGTTAGCGTACTGATTGTATATTTTTCCGACTATTCGCTCTGATAGTCTTTGATTGTGCTCTTCTTCCAAATCTTGCAGTGCGCCATCTGCAAGCAGTTCGTTGATTAAAAAACACCCTTCCTTGACCAAGGAACAAATCATATTAACGGCTAAAGGATAACCTGAAGCTAATCTTATAAGGCTGTTTTTCTCGGACTCTGACAGATATAGTTCGAAACTCTCTATATGCTTTCCTACCTGTTCTTCATCCATATAAGGAAGTTCATACGTCTGTTCATCTTTAAGATTATGCTTTAGACTGGTTAATATACATTTGGAGTCATGCTTATTCGCATTTAGGAATGTCTCACAAAAATCGATAACATTATCATTTAAGTTGTCAACGACCACCAAACTCTTGTAGTTTTCCAAAACATATCTAAGGTTGACTTCATAGCCAAATTGACTTATCTTAACTGAATCTATGTTCTTGAAATCACAACCATTAATCCAAAGTAAAGAGTCAAAATTTTGGCTTATATCTTTAGCTACTTGTTTAGCAAACTCAGACTTGCCAATTCCACTGATGCCAACTACCTCTACTATAGGTTGTTCAGTCAACAAGGTTTGCAGTTCTTTACTTTCATTTATTCTAGCTATATAATGAGGCGAGGATTGTGGTATACAATTACGCTTAGGGCAAATAGCAAAGAATTGATAGCCTTCTTTTAGGTATTGCCAAACATCATTACACTTAGGGTTATTGACATTATCATATATGGTCTCTGCAATCTTTTCTGCATCATAAATATTAACCCCAAAACGAGGATTTTCTGCATTAATCTTTGTTACAAGACTTGTATGTTGTGCATCTGTGGCACGTTGATTGGAAAAGAGATATAGAACGTCACATAATAGATTATTTCTCTTTGTACCACGGATATCTCCCATAGGCTTATCCAAGTCCGTTTTGGTAAAATAATCCTTATCGGTACCACTTTGCCCAACGATTTTACAATCTTCGGTTTTTATATCAACGGCACATGACACAGGTTTACCATTCAGATTGCATCCTTTATGCAGAATGTCATTCTCATTGAGAATTATGCATAAGATAACTTTGCACAAATCCTCAAACTGGGTGCCATTAAGGCATGCCATATCATTGACAATAGCATTTTTAAAATGCTTGGCAAGTATTCTTGTTTCTTTCTTTTCCATAATTGTTTAAGCTCAAAGATTTTAATACAAGCTTTCATTGTTCTCACTTATCGAAAATGTCTAAATCTTCGCTGCTGTACATAAATCAAATGTTTTAAATTCAGCAGCGAAGATACTTCTTTCTAATTTAAGCCCTAATTTAAGTGCTTACCTCATTCCAACAACTTCCATGCAGTTGTTGTGCATACATTTTTTGCAGAATAGCATCTGCGTGGTAAGAGTCTACCTGTTGTTTAAAAACTTACTTTTGGCATATTCATAGATTTTGTTTCAACCATAAATTAGAGCTTGTTATAGCCTTCTCTCTTTTTATATTCACTTCCTCCCAGTCTATACTTTCTATATTCTCAGGAAGAATATTATTCACCATTCTGTCTTTTAAATCAAAAGTTTCAAGCAATGAGTCAAATCTACTATTACCTCGTTTCTCGTTGCCAAAGACATAGAAATCTTTATTGAATATAATTGAAAAGGCTGTACCATGGAAAGAATCCGTCACAACAAAGGCAGCATCACGGAAAAAAGATAACCACAATTCTATTGTATCATCATCAGACACGGTGTTGTCTGCACCTTTTATAATATAAGGTAGCCCCCTACGTTCCGCAAAATCAACTATGCTCTTTATTTTCTCTTCACTTTCGTCAAGTACATAAGCAAAAATAAATGGCTCTCTCTTAGATATATGTGAACATAATTTCACATAATCTTCGGCATATAATAATAGAGTGGGATCAAGCACATGAGTTGCATTTACACCTAAATATTTATCGCATAAGGCAATGCCTGATTTCTCACGGACAGATATACCATCAAACCTTTTTGCTAATACTGCACAATGTTCAGTTTGTTCTTGGCCGAATTCCCATTTGTCTGTACCGAAAGAAGCTGCGTAAGCAACGCGCTTTATATTCATTTTTGAAACAAATGAAAGAAAACAGTCTTCTATGTTATAATTATACATCGGTCTCCACACTTGGTCACTTCCAACAACCAACGCTTTAAAACCGTATTTTCTTATTATTTTCTTATTGAACCTTTTACAACGCGGAATTGTCAGCTGTATATTATTTTCTGCAAAACGACGTAATGGACCCTCTATTTTATCCTTTTCAGGTGGTGTTATTGCAAAACGAGCTTTATGTCCTAACATCTTGTGCGCTAACACACGCCATGCTATATCCAACCAATTTATCCAAGTGAACTTACCATAATCAATCGTCCACGCATCATGTCCCATTTGTTTAAGAACCTGCTGCAAAGCATAATTCTGTAAAATACCTCCATAGTTAGCATGAAGAGGTTGTGTTATTATTCCTATTTTCATTTTTCATTTATTTTTTAAGGGAATACGAAAATGTCCAATTACAGCATCCCCTATTTACTTTTTATCTCCTTCTTTCACCAATAATCACTCTCAATACTCCTGGCATCAACTTTTGCATAACCCTATATATCCCTATACATATTCCTACACATACCAATGGTGCTGAAAGATAGTTAAGAATCATCACATACCAAGTATCCCCCATTGGCATCACTTTATTTATTATTGAGATTATTAAACCTAAAATAAACGGATGAAGTGCATAGATAAAGAATGATGTTCTTGCCAGTTTCATGTTGATATCATAAAGCTTTGGATACTTACATAATGCTGATGCTAATAGGATGAGTGCAAAACTTTGGAAGATGACCAACCATGGATGAATCATTCTTGAAAATTCGTTTCCCATCGCAGAACCAGTATATGTTTGACATACCATCAAAATCACTGCCACTGGACATATCACCTTCTTCCACTTCCAAAGCACATCTGTAAAATCTTGCTTTTTGATAGCGAAGTAAGCTCCTAAACTAAAGAATAAACTGGCACCTGAAAACGTGCCACTCATCCATGAAAGTCTGATATCGAAAGCATATACTACAAGTAGTAATACGATGAATGTAATCTTTATCTTCTTAATAAACCAATATATTACTGGCGATAGGACAACCATCATTATCAGATCTCTCATATACCAGAAAGGAAGGAGTACTGGTCCGCTATTATGAGTTTCTACACCTAAGCAAGTTAATCTTTTCCCCCAAACGCTACTATCCCATAACATGTGTAGACAACCATTCTCTTGAAAATAATCAATGATTCCTACCCAAGGTCTACCATGTAAGAGGATACCACCTACCATAAACATCAATGTCCATAGGATGAACAAAACTATCCATGAAAAATAAGGTACCACTAAGCTATACAAACGTTTCCTTAATTTAGCAACATAGACAGTCTTTGAATAATCTTCCACCTTCAAGAATAACAAATATCCTGATATAATAAAGAAGATTGGCACAGCACTTCTTGCTATCACTACAGAAAAGAAGAGTCTGACATAATCATAGATAGCCATTCCTGTTAAGCCACTCGCATGAAGTTTAGCGATATCAATTTCAGCACCAAAGCCATGCACGAATACTACGAGTATTGCAAGAGGGAAACGCAACATATTGATACTCTCAGAATACCCCCCCCGAATCATTTTATTTAACATTTTAAACATAATATTAGCTGGCTCTTATGGCGATATGCGAGCGATCGGGGCTGCAGCGAGGCGCGGG
>ERZ1023633.498-NODE-498-length-16055-cov-33.603812_pt1 | contig 16055 bp, 10 predicted proteins | sample MGYA00380333_ERZ1023633 | MGnify/ENA primary metagenome ERZ1023633 (study PRJEB33179, sample SAMN07448972) | human gut metagenome | biome: Human-gut; feature: Human associated habitat; material: Faeces | host: Homo sapiens | place: India: Bhopal | collected...
TTTCACCTCTTTATTTTTCCAAGTGCAAATATAATAGTAAGGGCAAAAGCTTTGTATATTGCCTGGTACTTGAAAGCTTTTGCCCTTACAGGGCGCTTAGTTGACTGCTACTATACCCAGGGCGTTGCCCTGGGCTAGGAGCTTTTGGGCTTTCAGCCCGCCCTCGGCTTCCATTATTTAGACTTATGACACATCTCCAATCTTCTGTTTGATTTGTGCCATTTTGTTGCGGCGCTCGATGGAGAAGGTATCTCCGTGGGCTTCCACGTAATCGAAGAGCATGAACGCCTTGTTCAGGAGTTCATCTCTTGTGGGCTGTCCCACGGTATCCGCCTCGTGATAGTAGAGTTCGGCAAGCATGTCCATCTTGGAGAGTCGCTTCTCCTCGTCGGCAATTCCTGCCATTGCCTTCATCACGTCCTCGATGGTGGCGATGCTGTAGAAGGCGTAAGGACCCACGTATTGATTGTAGAGCTCCTTAATCTTCTCACGTCTCACCTCCACCTCTTTCTTTTCGAGCATTCTTTCGAGTGCCGCCATAAACTCGCGAATCAGTCGCTGTATGTAGTCTCGTTGTAGCATAAAATAGTCTTTATTTTATTCATTGTTGTTGATTGCCTCCACATACTCCCACAGTTTCTTGTAGAAAGGATGTTTCGTCATCGTGTCCTTGTTGCCCAGGATGATGAGCTTCATGCGGGCTCTCGTCATCGCCACGTTCATGCGGCGGAGGTCTTTCAGGAATCCTATCTGTCCTTCATCATTGGAACGCACCAGGGAGATGAGAATCACGTCTCTTTCCTGCCCCTGGAAACCATCCACTGTGTTTACGCTGATCAGACGGCGGTAAGGCTTGAAGAACTCATACTTCTTGATGAGCTTCTTCAGATACTGCACCTGGGCACGATAAGGCGAAATGATGCCCACATCGATGCTCTCGCTCAATACCCGCTGCTTGCCTATCTTGGTGAAGTATTCCGCCAGGGTGAGCAGGGTAAGCTCGGCTTCCGCCTTGTTGATACGCCCGAAACTCTCGCCCACAAACTGCTCCTTGAAGTTCAGATCTTCGCCTTCTTCTATCGTATCTGCCGGTTCCTTGTCGGAAGTATCAATCCACGTTATCGGATGGTCATAATCCAATACGCTGCGGTATTTGATCTGTGGCGCACTCTCCACCTTGCCCCCGTAGAACCAGTCGCTGGAGAATCGCATGATTTCGTCGTTCATGCGGTATTGGATTTTCAGCAGGGTTACTACCTCCGGCTTGTTTTCGGCGATGCGCTCCATCAGGGTCTTGCCCAATCCGGCTCTCAATGCCGCAATACTCTTTACGGTAGGTGGCAGCTGACAATGGTCGCCTGCCAGAATCACTCGGCTGGCTCTTCTCATCGGAATCCAGCAGGCAGCTTCCAAAGCCTGCGCAGCCTCGTCAATAAAGAGGGTGCCGAACTTCATTCCCTCCAGCAATCTGTGGGCAGAACCTACCAGGGTGCAGGCGATGACACGCGCCTCGCCAAAGAGTTCAGAATTGATGCGGATTTCTATCTCGGCGGCACGACTCTTCAGCCTATCCATCTTCTGATGATAGTTCTCGCTTCCTTTCTTCCTGTTTTTTCTTAATTCTCTGATAGCCTTGCGGATAGCCCAGAGCTGCGGATAGTCGGGATGACTCTCGAAACGGCGCTCGTAGGTGAAGCCCAGCATCTTGTCGTTCACACGGGTAGGGTTTCCGATACGGAGCACATTTATGCCTCTATCCACCAGTTTTTCTGAAATCCAATCCACCGCCATGTTGCTCTGTGCACACACCAGCACCTGACTCTCTCGCATCAGGGTTTCGTTGATGGCTTCCACCAGGGTTGTGGTCTTTCCGGTTCCCGGAGGTCCGTGAACAATCGCCACGTCCTTCGCCCAAAGCACCTCATTCACAGCCCTTTCCTGGGTAGGATTGAGCCATGGAAACTTCATAGGTTCGAAGGAAAATCTTCCTGCCTTTTGATGAGAATAGAATAAGTCGCGGAGATAAGCCAGGCGGTTGTTTTTCGCCTTCATCACTCTATCCAAGGCTTCAAACATCAGCTTGTAGCTGGTTTCATCAAAGGACAGCTGCACGCCGATAGGCTCCGTAGATTGCTGCAAATCGAGCAATGGGGCAGAATCGGGAACGGTAATCACCATTCTGTCGCCATCCACATAGCTTACGGTTCCCGTAAAGGAGAAATATTTTATACTTTGAACTTTGAGATTTGAACTTTGAACTTTATGATTAGCGTCTGAAGCGTTTTCTGGCTGCTGAAGGGCTGTGTTGCCCTGGTTCTCATTCTTGCCCATCTTCTTGACCATAAAGAACATGACGGGGCGACCGAACTCAAAGTTGTGCTCGATATCCTGATCAGAGGTACGGAAGACCTCAATGGCTGTTTGATTCAGCGAATTATAAAAGCTTTTTCCCACCCGGAGCGGGAACCAGGCATCACCTCGTTTCACCTTTCGCTGCATTCCCATCTGTTCGGTGAGCTTGCGGAAGGCTTCTTTCTCGGTATAATACTCCAGCTGGAGCAGGGTGCGTTGCTGCAATAATGCCTGAATTGGTGAAATCTGTTCCATAATTGGATGCAAAGTTACACCAATTCAGGCAAAAATAAGAAGATAATAGGATAAATTATCTAAAATTTATTTCATGATGCGTTCTACGTCCTGGATGGTGCGATTGAACGGACCGTTGTGTTCAAGCTTGATGGTGCACATGGCGGCTGCAAACTTGCCAGCCTCGGTAGGGGTGGCGTCCTGCAGGCGCTTGTAGAGATAACCGGCAGAATAGGTGTCGCCGCATCCGGTAGCATCCACTACCTCATGAGGAGCATAGGCTGGAATCTCATAAAAGGTGTCGTCTACATAAACCAGCGAACCCTCGCTACCCAGGGTGATGATTACCTCGGTAACGCCCCAGGAATGAATCAGCTTGGCAGCTTCTACCGGGTCTTTCAGTCCGGTGATGGTTTCCATCTCCGTCTCGTTCACCTTCAGATAATAGGTGTTCTTGAGTACATCAAGCTTGTCCTTCCAGTCGATGGCGTAAACTTTCTCGTCTCTTACCTCGCGCAGATAGCCCTGCACATCGATGGAAACCTTGCCCTTACCGGCAAGATAAGCCACTACTTCTGGCGAGAAATCATCGCTCAGCAAGCTGCCCAGGTGGAAAACTTTTGCTTCTACATGCTCCAACTGCCTGATGGTGAATGGGTCAGCCTTGGCAAGTACCCGCTGCTTGCGCTTGTTCTGGTCTTCTTCGTAGATGTTTTCGAAGAAAACCGTGTTGCGGGAAGGGTTCAACGTTACGTCGATTCCGGCTTCGAGCATCTTTTCAACAGGTTCTTTCTCTGTTGGGTCCATTGCCGTGATGAGTGAGAAACTCACATCCTTGGGCAACTGGTTGATGGCGTAGGCGAAGTAAAAGGAAGTTCCGCCTGCCATGTATACAGTACGACTCGGGGTCACAATCTTGTCTTTGGTAATGTGACCGATACAACAAATATCTTTCATTTTTTCTATTTAAAACGACTGCAAAGTTACAAAAAAACTTTGAGTATTTCAGAGTTTTTTCTTTTAAATCTGCTTTTATGGCAAATATTTAGAAGAAAAAGCCGGATTTCTTTTGGTGGTATTCGTATTTTAATGTACCTTTGCACCGGATTTAAAAAACTTGAACATTATCTAGAGAATAGATTAGACTATTATGTGGTTTGATAATTTAATCAACGTGCATTCGGCGGTGCAAGGCATCGTCATCCTTTCATTGATTTGTACTTTGGGTCTTGCCCTGGGCAAGATTCATGTCAAAGGAATTTCCCTTGGCATAGCCTTCGTATTCTTCGTGGGTATTGTAGCTGGTCATCTGGGACTCACCATCGATGAGAACATGCTGGAGTTTGCCGAGAGTTTCGGACTCACCATGTTCGTGTATGTGCTGGGACTCTATGTGGGTCCTAACTTCTTCGGTTCGATGCGCCACGAGGGCATCTCGCTCAATCTCTGGAGCCTGGCAGTCATCGCCGTGGGAACCGTTTTCTCGCTCGCCCTGTGCCTGGTGCTGCCCGTGAGTCTGCCTGATATGGTGGGCATTCTCTGTGGTGCTACTACCAATACGCCGGCTCTGGGTGCTGCCCAGCAGGCGCTGCAGCAGTTGGGATTGCCTAGTGGTGGGGCTGCCCTGGGCTGTGCCGTCACCTATCCGCTGGGTGTGGTGGGCGTCATCCTGGCGATGATGTTCCTGCGCAAGCTTTTCGTCAAGCCGGCTGACCTGGAAATCCGACGTGCCGATGAAGACGACCATACAGCCATCGGACAGTACGTCATCGTGAACCCGGCACTCAATGGCAATACCATCGCCGAAATCTCGATGATGACCCATCGCAAGTTCATCATCTCACGTGTATGGAGAGGAGAGCAGGTGATTGTGCCTCAGGCTGATACGGTTCTTCATACCAATGATAATGTGCTCGTGGTTACCAATAAGGATGAGGTTTCGGCGATGCAGATTCTCTTCGGAAAAAAGGTGAACAAGGAGTGGAATAATGATAAGGTAGACTGGAATGCGATTGATGCAAAGGTGGAAAGCCGCATCATCGTGATGACACGTCCGGGACTGAACGGCAAGCGACTGGGCAGCCTGCAGATGAGAAATTCCTATGGCGTCAACGTGAGCCGAGTGCTGCGTGGTGATATCCGTCTGCTTGCCACCGATGACCTCCGTCTGCAGTACGGCGACCGTCTGACCGTGGTGGGCGATCCTACGAGTATCGACCATGTAGAGCAGTTCCTGGGAAATGCCGTTAAGACGCTCAACGAGCCTAACCTGGGCGCCATCTTCCTCGGAATCATCCTCGGACTTGCCATCGGAACCATTCCTCTGGACATTCCGGGAATGTCGGCTCCGGTGCGTCTGGGTATTGCGGGTGGTCCTATCGTGATGGGTATTCTGATTGGTGCGCTCGGTCCTCGTGTGCATTTCATCTCTTATATGACCCGTAGTGCGGGCCTGATGCTCCGCGAGCTGGGTCTTGCCCTCTATCTCGGTTGTCTGGGCTTGTCGGCAGGTGGACAGTTCTTCGAGACGGTGGTTCGTCCAGAAGGTTTGATGTGGGTAGGCATCGGCTTCCTCATCACGGTAGTGCCTGTAGTTATTGTGGGCCTTATCATCCTGAAGACCAAGAAGTACGACTTCGGAAGTATCTGCGGTATTCTCTGTGGCAGTATGGCGAATCCGATGGCTTTGACTTATGCCAACGAGACGCTGGATGGCGATACGCCTAGCATCAGTTATGCTACGGTTTATCCGCTCGGCATGTTCATCAGAGTGGTGATAGCCCAGGTCATCGTGATGTTCTTCGTATAAGCTTTGGCAGTTTCTGCGGATTTTTATACGTTAAAGATATAAAGAAAGGCTGATTTCGGTTAGAAATCAGCCTTTCTTGTTATGGTTATTTTCTTTCCAGTCAATGGATGTTCGAAGGTTATCTCTTCTGCATGGAGATGCAGTCGGGCAGCCTTCTCGTTGCCGTAGAGCGGATCGCCGAGGATGGGCGCATTCAGTCCTTCCTGATGGGCACAATGCACTCTGAGCTGGTGGGTTCTGCCGGTTTTCGGATAGAGAGCTATTCGGAGATGGGAATCGTCGACATGCTCCAGTACTTCATACTCCGTAATCGCCTCCTTGCCCTGAGTATGATTCACTATCTGGCGGGGACGGTCTAGATAATCGGGCATCAACGGAAGAGAAATCTTCTGCTTTTCTGCGGCATTAGAAGACGCTCTTCGTTCTTTCAATTCGTCTCTCATATCTTTTTTCTGCTTCTTTGCTTTTTCCCAAATCTTATCGCAGGCATCCTGGTCCTTACATCCAATGATGGCGATGTATTTCTTCTGAACCTGATGGTGCAGAAACTCGTTCTGCAGACGATGATAGGCAAATTCCGTTTTGGCGATAATCATCAGACCGCTTGTTGCCATATCGAGACGGTGGACTATCAACGGACTGCTTGCCGCCGGATATTTCTTTCGCATGATGGAATAGACGGATGGCTGGGATGAATCTTTGCCTGGCACAGACAGCAATCCCGATGGCTTGCAGATAACTGCCAGCTGGTCGTCTTCATATAAGATTTCCAAAGTATGCTTTTCGGCAATTTGAGAATGAAAGACTGAATCGGGCAGCATCCAATGCAGTATCGGCTTGCATTTGCCATTGCAGGCTGGATAGAACTGCAGGTGATGGCGAATCTCTTCCTTCGGGCTTTCGCCCCACCAGAACATGACCATCTGCAGAGGCTTGTAACCATGCTGGTAAGCATATTGCAGCAGTTTCGGTTCGCAGCATTCGCCACTTCCGGCAGGCGGCACCATCTTCAGAGCTGCTATTCTGCTCGTTGCAATAGTGGCTTGCGGATAATCCCTGAGGGCTGCATCTCTGAAAATCTCCAGCAGGTCTTTGCTCTCACCTTCATGATTCTGCATGTGGAACTGCGAAAACAGCCATTGCTGCAAGGCATCAGATAATGTCTTGCGCAGTTGCTTCAGGCTAAGAATATCCGCCTGATAGGCTTCGTATTCCGTTTCAAGGCTGGTCTTTTCGGAAAGCGATTTCTTGAGTCGGCGCAGTTCTGCCTTCATAAACTGGCTTTCCTTCACCATTTCAGCCTCTTCCTCCGGATTGAGATTTCCTGCTTCCCGTCGGGCATCACGTTTTGCCTTCGCCTCCTTTATCTTTTCCTGATAGGCAGCGATGGTATGCTTCCGCTCTTCCTGCAGTTGCAGGATGAGACCTTTGGCTTCCTTCATGTGGGTGTTGGCTTCCAATTTCCTGATGCTCTGGTTAATGCCGGATATTTCAGCCTCGTGGGTCTTGAAATATCCGTCGGGCTGCAGATAGTCGAAAACGGCAGGTACAAAGTCGTCCCAGTCGCTTCTTCCACCTATCTGTCCGCTATAGGCGGAAAGATAACCTATTTCTGGGGCACCTGATGCAGGTTGGGCATTCTCAACGATGAGTACGCCAAACATTTTTCCTTTATCGATTTCCTCTCGCCAGTCCTCACGCTGTGAGAGATAGGCTTGCAGCTCCTTGCATACAGCGATGCAAAGAGGATGAGGCTGATAATCGAGCGGATTGTTCATGCGCTCGGGAATGTCAATGCCTGATAGCAGGGCTTGGTCTATGGAATGAAAAATCATGCTGCAAAGATACAAAAAATCAAGTAGAACTCTTGGTTTATCCACAGAAAAATCTTAATTTTGCAAAATAAAAATGAAAATTTATGGTGAATACTCAAAATAGCAACATATTCTATCATCTCATCGCCTTCCTGACGGTGGCTATATGGGGAACAACATTCGTATCTACCAAGGTATTGATGCTGAACGGGCTGTCGCCTGCTCAGATTTTTACCCTGCGCTTCAGTATCGCCTACATACTGATGCTGGCTTTCAATCATCGCCGGTTCTTTGCCGACTCCTGGCAGGATGAGCTGAAGATGGCGTTGCTGGGCATTACGGGCGGTTCGCTCTATTTCTGTAGCGAGAACGAGGCGATGAACTTCACCACTACCACCAATACTTCGTTGATTGTGTGTTCCTGTCCGCTCTTCGCCACTTTGCTGGTGCGATTGGTCTATAAGGATTCTGCCCGCATTCATATTGTACAGCTCCTGGGTTCGCTGCTGGCTTTTGTGGGAATGATCATCGTGGTGCTGAACGGCAGGTTTGTGCTCCATCTCTCTCCGGTGGGCGATGCTCTGGCGTTTACGGCTTGCATGTGCTGGGCTATCTATTCGCTCCTGATGAAGTCGGTAACGGGCGATTATAGTGCAGCTTTCATTACGAGAAAGGTTTTCTTCTATGGCGTACTCACCATCTTGCCTTATTATCTCATCATCCCGGGCTTTCCTCCTTTGGAGGTCTTTACCCGTCCGCAGGTTATCGGCAATCTGCTCTTCCTGGGCTGTCTGGCTTCCATGGTCTGTTTCCTGACGTGGAACTGGTGTATCTCCAAGCTCGGAACGGTAAAGGCAACCAACTGGGTTTACTTCAATCCTATCACCACCATGATATTCGCTTCATGGGTACTTGATGAGCAAATCACCCCTTATTTCCTGGTGGGTGCTGCCTGCATCCTGGCAGGTATGTATATTGCCGATAAGAAAACGAGGGGAGAATAAAAAATGAAAAATCAGCCAATTGGCAACGGAATGTTGCTGGATGGCTGATTTTCTTATTTAGTATGATAGATTTCTAGTTTCAGACTTTCCTGTCATGTAAATCTGTTGGATTTCTGATGCAAATATAGTCAAAAACTCCGAAATATCAAAATGCGTTTTTTCTTAATAGGGGCTATGATGCGGGGAGATGGGATTATGTGGTTTGATACAGAGATTAAACGGTCTGAATTCGTACTATGAGAGTGTAGACGATAATTCTACTCTCATCTTCTCTACGTCAAATCTGATGCCATCCCGGTCGATGAATCTGGATAACGAGCCGTTTGCTGCAAGCTCTTTGGGGATGCCAATGGAGAGATGGTTTGCTTCCATCAGCCAGAGCTGATCGGCAATCTGCAGGGCCAGTTCCACATCATGGGTTGACAATAAGATGGACTTGTGCTGATCGTGGGCAAGGCGACGGAGCATCTGGAGGGTTTCCACCTTGCTCGGAAAGTCGAGGAAGGCGGTAGGCTCATCCAGGATGATGAGGCTGGTTTGCTGAGCCAGCGCTTTGGCAATCATCACCTTCTGGCGCTCGCCATCGCTTAACTCTGTGATAGAACGGGAGGCTAAGTGCTGGATGCCTGTCTGCCGGATGGCTTCATCTACTATCTTTTTATCTGCTGAGGATAAGGTCCCCCAGAAACCGGTATAGGGAGAACGGCCGATGCCGACGATTTCCTGAACAGAAAGTTGGGGAGTATCCATACGGTTAGTGAGAACTACACCTATTTCCTGGGCGAGTTCGCGGGCTGAATAATCGGATAGGGGTTTGTCTTGAATCAGGATTTCTCCATCAAGGGGTGGCTGAAATCCGGATAAGGTACGGAGCAAGGTAGATTTGCCCACTCCGTTGGCTCCGATGAGACAGGTCAGTTTGTCTTCCTGGAGCGAGGCATGAATAGATGAGGCTACCGCTCTGAGCTGATGCTTCGAGCGATAGCCTATCGTTAGATTCTTGAATGTGATTCCTGCTCCCATCAAATCTTCTTCCTTCGAAATGTTTATACTGTCGAAGCGGAGATTTACTTGGCAGCCAATACTTCTACCTCTACCAATGCGCCCTTAGGCAACTTCTCTACGGCTACGGCAGAACGAGCTGGATATGGCTGGCTGAAGAACTCGGCATAAACCTCGTTCATGGCTGCGAAATCGTCCATGCTGTTCAGATAAACGGTAGTCTTCACTACGTGAGAAAGATCGGTGCCGGCTGCCTTCAGGATGTTCTGGGCATTGGTGAGGCTCTGACGAGTCTGCTCCTTGATGCCACCCTCTACGAAATTGCCTGTTGCAGGGTCGATAGGAATCTGACCTGATGCAAATACGAAACCGTTTACTTCGATCGCCTGGCTATATGGACCGATAGCAGCAGGCGCATTGTCTGTGTGAATTGCGTTCATGATAATCTTTATTTATAATTAATAATTTGTAGTTTACGATTTATAGCTTATCGCTATACAATCCAGAGATGAAAGCCTTTCTGTTCCAAGGCTTCCTTGATTTCCTTGACATGTGCAGAATCGCGGGTCTCCATGGTGAGTCGGAGTACGCAGGCATTCACCTTGTTGCGATTGGCAGAACGGTCGTGATGAACTCCCGTGATGTTTCCGCCCAGGCTTGCGATGACGGATGCTACCTCAACCAATTCGCCCGGCTTATCGTCCAGCTCCATCTCGATGGTACAGAGACGTCCGCTCTTCACCAATCCACGGTTGATGACGCGGTTCAGGATGGTTACATCGATGTTACCGCCGCTCACTACGCAGATGGTTTTCTTTCCCTTGACTGGTACCTTGTTGTACATCACGGCTGCCACGCTAGCTGCACCAGCGCCTTCGGCTACCATCTTCTCACTCTCTATGAGTTTCAGGATGGCTGCACAGATCTCATCCTCGCTCACGGTTACGATTTCGTCCACGTAGTTGGAGCAGGTCTCGAAGGTGAGTTTTCCCGGTTCCTTTACGGCAATGCCATCGGCTACGGTAGCTACGGATGGTAATCTTTCCTGCTTGTGGTCGTGAAGACTCTGAACCATGCTGGCAGCTCCTTCTGCCTGAACACCATAAACCTTGACATTAGGATTCAATGACTTGATGGCAAAGGCTACTCCTGAAATCAAGCCGCCACCACCTACAGGTACAACGACCGCTTCTACATCTGGCAACTGGTCGAGAATCTCCAGTCCGATGGTTCCCTGGCCAGCGATTACGTTCTCATCATCAAAAGGATGCACGAAGGTATAACCATATTCATCCTTCAGTTCCAAAGCTTTCTGATAAGCGTCGTCATAGACACCCGGCACCAGGCAGACTTCGGCACCCAGTCGCTTGGTAGCTTCTACCTTGGAGATAGGAGCACCCTCCGGCAAGCAGATGAGGCTCTTCACTCCCATGGCGGTAGCTCCGAGCGCCACGCCCTGTGCATGGTTGCCTGCTGAGCAGGCAATCACTCCCTTATCTTTCTCCTCTTTAGAAAGTTGAGAAATCTTATAATACGCACCGCGAATCTTGAACGAACCTGTCTTTTGAAGACATTCCGGTTTCAGATAAACATCACTATCTGGGTTGATTCTTGGTGTGTGAACCAGCTCAGTTTTTCTAATCACCTTGCTCAGCACGAAGCGAGCCTTATAGAAATTATCTAGTTGTAACATAACTGCTGATATGCTTTAGTGTCCCTAATATCAGGATTTGTCATCCTGTTTGAATAATTGTGCAAAGATACTGTAATTTGAAGAAATCACAAAATAAATTGATTTAATTTTTGTTTATTCGATAATAATGTGTAATTTTGTCGCCATGAAAAAAGCGATAGTCATCATATTTGCAGCCATGTTCTGCCTGCTTGCTGCCTTTTACTGCCTGGATTCAGGTAGAAAAGCTACTCTTGCGTTGTTGAAGGAAAAAGGTAAGACGGCGACGAAAGATTATATGCTTTCATCGCAGAGCGTTACGTCTATTGCAAGTGATAGACGAGAGTTGGTGTGGATTGGTACGTCGGCTGGAATCAATGTTTACGACGGCAAAGATTATGTGCAGTTCAGTTATGATATCAATGATACTACTGCGCTTCCCGATGACTATATCAATGTGCTTCATCTGGACCGGAAAGGCAGAATGTGGGTGGGTACTCAGAATGGATTGGCACGATACGTGGGAGGTTATCGCTTCCATCGTATCCCGCTTCCCGGTGAGAATGATAACATTATAGCTATAGAGGATAGTCCGGAAAAGCATGACTCTCTGGCGATATTGGTTAGTGATGGCAATAAAACTTTTCATATCAGTGGGGATGAGAAGATAACCCCATCGGCTCGACAGATAGAACCCAATAATCTGAAAGCTCCACTTCCTAAAGACCATTCTATCTTGCGCAAGCCGGTAGAGGTGGTGAGTGCTACCTTCAAGGATTTGGGCGGTAATCTCTGGGTGGGTTATCGCAATGCCGGTATCCAGGTTATTTCCCAGAACCGTATTGCCTACAAGAAAGCCAATGATAATCTACTGGCTGAAAATACGAAGGGAATCGCAATACTTTCCATGACTACTGTGGGAAAACATATTCTAGCAAGTACAGCTCTTGGTATCTTTATTTATGATGAGCAAAATCAGAAGATTGGTCGGACTCTATTGAAAAACATCTTCGATTCGCTTCCTGCACCTCGGAAAATCAACCTTAAAAATATGGTGAAGTATGATGATCAGCATGCCTGGTTGGTGAGTGATCATCAGGTGCTGAGTTGCCGTATCAGCAACGAGCGTGTAGAAGTGCTCCATAAGTCGCCTGTGATTCTTCCTATGCTGGGTAACGGCTTGGCGGTAGACGGTCATCTTTATGTGAGTAGCCGTGATGGAAATCTCTTGCGTTTCAGGTTTGATAATCTGCAGCCTGATACCCTCCGGATTTCCAGTTCCCATTATACGGATGATACGGAAATGGTAAAGCTCAGCAATGGCGATATCATGCTGTTTATGTCAGGTATGCATCTTGCAATCTTCTCTCCCAAGACCGGTAAGCTGAAGGAGCTGAAGGTGGCGGGAATGCCTCATAATGGCAATATGGACCCTGCTTTTGTAAGGCAGGATTCGTATGGCTATCTGTGGTTGGGCACGATGCGGGATGGACTTTATTTCATGGATATGAAGAAGCAGTATATGCGCCGTGTGAATCTATTGTTGAGCGATGAGCATATAGAAGCGATGGTAGAAGATGCCAACCGGCAGGTCTGGGTTACCACGATGAGAAATGCCTTCTTCTTGACGCATGCCAACAAAACCTTCCTGATGAGCAGTCTTCTATCGGCTAGCCAGGATCAGGATGACTGGCAGTTCTATGCCAATTCTGTTTGTCTTTCTCCTGACGGTAGTGTTGTGTTTGGCAGTTCTGACGGTTGTAAGTTCATGCCTCCTCAGGCTATGAATACTGATTTTCTGCGAACCTATGTTGGTACCCATGCCAGCAAGATGCTCAATATCTTTGGTTTGGAGGTGAAGAATCAAGAAGGTAAGGTGCTTGCCGTTACCGATGAAGTATCGCGTCTGAGCCGTTATACTTTTACTTATGATGAGAACGACTTGAAGTTTAGTTTCTATTATCCTTCCTTCAGTCGTCGATCGGCATTGATGTGTCAGTATCGGTTAGAGGGCTATGATAAGGATTGGCAGGCACCTACTTACGAATGTGTGGCTCATTATTCCAATCTGGCACCAGGTAAATACACCTTCCATCTGCGATTGATTTCTTCCATGAACCGTCCTGCATTGGCAGAGCGTAAGATAGAGATTATCATCAAGCCGGCTCCTTGGTGGTCGTCAGCGGCATGGTTGCTCTATTTTGGTATCATCGCTTTCGTGCTCTATACTTTCAACAGGCTCTATCTGAAGGCCCGTACCAATCATCTTCGTCTTCTGGAAGAACAGCGTGAAACAGAGCGCGAGAAGCGTGCCAAGGAGATGAATATGAAATTCTTTGCCAATATCTCGCACGAATTTCGTAACCCTCTCACCATCATTGCCGGTCCGCTGATGATGCTGAATGCCGACAAGGCTTTGCCCGATTCGGTGCATCGCATCCTGAATCATGTCTGTATAAGTGTGAATAGAATGCTGAGGCTTATCGACCAGATGCTCGACTTTAACCAGCTGGAGACCGATGAGCTGCGCCTCAGGGTTGTAGAGGTTGATGCAGCGAAAGAGTTGCGTCAGCAGGTAGCTTCCTTTGAAGAATCTGCCAGGGTGAAAGGCATTAAACTGGAACTGGTCATCAAGCAAGGTAACTACCTGATGTGGCTGGATGGTGATAAGGTGGAGAAAATCATGGGCAATCTTTTTACCAATGCCTTGAAGCATACTTCGCCTGGCGGTGTAATCAGAATAAGCGCCCATGTTGACGATGATGTTCTGGAGGTATCTGTCTTCAATAGTGGCAAATTGATGGCTGAGGATAGGATGCAGGATGTTTTCAAGCGCTATTACCAGCTGGCTGATTCGCAGGATTCTGATCTGTATGGTTGGGGTACGGGTATCGGACTCTATTATGTAAAGCGTCTGGTAGAACTTCATCATGGTTCTGTTAGGGTGAAGAATATCAAAGTGGTGAGCGAGACTTCGGAAGAGGCTTCGCTCAGGAATGGTGTGGAATTCAGTTTCGCCCTTCCTGCTGATAAGTCTATATATAATAAGGTGGAAATCGCTGATCGCGGGAAACGCATAATGCAGATACCGCTGGAAGTGACGAGTGAAGAGGGAAGAGCTTTGGAAGTGACGAGTGAAGAGGGAAGAGTGAAGAATTCTCTTGCTGAAAAGGATGATTCTACCCGAAATACTTCTCCTTCCGGTAAGAATCTGCCTAGAATCCTGATTGTAGATGATGATGTGGATGTGGCTCAATACCTTCATCATATCTTTGCATCAGCCTATGAAGTGGTGAATCGCTATTCTGCCGAAGAGGCTCTGGCTGATCTGGAAGAGGTGAAGCCGGACCTTATTCTCAGCGATGTGATTATGGGACAGATGTCGGGATTTGAATTTTGCAAGTTTTTGAAGAGTAATCTTTCTTTCAGTCATATCCCTGTGATATTGATTACAGCCATGTCTACGATGAGTGAGCAGATTGATGGTTTGCAGCTAGGGGCTGTGGCTTACGTCACCAAGCCGTTCGACCCTGCTTATCTCAAGGCACTTGTCAAGTCGCAGTTGCATAATATGCAGATGCTTCGTCAGCACTTGAGTGAGAGTACAGAGACTGGTTCGTTGTCTGCGAAAGTGGCAGATACCCTTTCGTTGCAAGACCGGAAGTTTATGGATGAATTATACGGATGGATGGAAAAACGTTCTGCGGAGCAGGAATTGAATGTGGCTACCGTGTGTCGCGACATGCTGATCAGTCCGGCGAAGTTTAATTACAAGATAAAGGAACTCACTGGCGAGACACCTGGTATCTTCTTCCGTAAGTATAAGCTCAACAAAGCAGCAGCTTGGCTGCGTGAAGGCAAGTACAGTATTTCTGAAATAGCCGTGTTGACTGGTTTTAGTACTGCGGCTCATTTCTCTGTAGCTTTTAAGAAGCAGTTCGGTGTTTCGCCGAGTGAATACCTATAGGCTCAATTGCTTGAGTATGTCTCGCCAAGCGAGTTCCTGCGTTTTCGCATCTTTTTTTGGATTGCCTTTGTCTTGATAGTGTTATTGATATTTATCTTTGGCAAATCAAATTCATCTTTTACTGAACTGTTCAGTATGATAAAATGATTTCACCGGACAAAGGTAGGGCTTTTCCATTGGGATGTCTTTCGTTTTTATATAATTGTTTTTCGAAAATTTATAAAAATGCCGGATAATAGCGGAAAAAACGGATAATAACGGTTTTTCCTCCGGATAATAACAAAAAATCCCCCAAGCTGGGGGATTTTTGAAATATGAATTATGTGAATGATTCGAACTTAATGAGTAAAGAAGTGGAAGAAGATGATTTACATGTTGAAGTGTGTGAGAGCAGCTGCAACACCATCTTCCTCATTTGATAAAGTTACGTAGTCGGCCTCGGCTCTTACCTCTGGTGCAGCATTCTCCATAGCCACTCCCATGCCTGCAAGCTTCAGCATGCTGAGGTCGTTGTAGCCATCGCCGAAGGCAATCAAGTCGGCAGGGGTGAGGTTGATTTTCGTTAAGAGACGAGTCAGTGACTTTGCCTTATCGATACCCTTAGGAACCAGTTCCAGGAAGAAAGGAGCCGAACGGAAGATATCCATTCTGTCTCCCAACTTTTCCACCAATTCCTCTTCCGCCTTGAGCATGAGGGTAGGGTCGCCCGTCATGAGAAGCTTGGTAGGATGAGGCTCCAGGGATTCAAACAGATTATCTACCTTTCGGATGTTCATTTTGTTGATGCGTGACTCCTCTTTCACGTACTGATCGTCAGGCATCTCGGTGATGATTTCATTGCCAGCATATCCCAGCAGAGCATGACCGTGCTCCTTGGCATAGGCATATAATTCAGGTATCACTTCATCTGGCAGAAACTGCGAGAAGAGCTTTTCGCCCGTCTTGGCATTCACGATGTTGCCACCATTATAAGAAAGGATGTATCCTCCTCGCTGGTTCAGTTCCAGGCATTCTGCCACCGGTTCGATGCCGTAGGTAGGGCGACCTGAAGCAAGGATGATTACTGCTCCCTTGGCTGCAGCCTTGAGGAGAACTTCGCGAGTCTTAGGGGTAACCACCTTCTCGTGGTTGGTCAAGGTGCCATCCAGGTCGAGTGCGATGGCACGGTAAGGAATCTGTTTTGCTTTTTCCATTGTTCTAT
>ERZ1023633.506-NODE-506-length-15866-cov-31.461577_pt1 | contig 15866 bp, 17 predicted proteins | sample MGYA00380333_ERZ1023633 | MGnify/ENA primary metagenome ERZ1023633 (study PRJEB33179, sample SAMN07448972) | human gut metagenome | biome: Human-gut; feature: Human associated habitat; material: Faeces | host: Homo sapiens | place: India: Bhopal | collected...
ATCGACCGCAAGCGCATCACGCAGGAAGAAATAGAGCAGGGAGAAGCGTATTAAAAAAGGCAGAAAAAGTGAGCCTCTTCAAAAGTCCCACAGATACCACAGATTTACACAGATTCATTCTTGCCATAAACGGGAGGAGAATCCCCCAAATATCCAAACAAAAAAATCTGCGAAATCAGCGTGCCTTTTTATCCAAAGACCGAACAGGTCAAAAATCTGTGTAAATCTGTGAAATCTGTGGGACAAAGAAAATCCTACAGCTCTATCACCTCCAAATCATCCGGAACGAAGATTCTACCCTTGAAGTTCTCGGCAGCTTCACGGGTATAATTTTCTTTACGATTAGCGAGCGTTTTCTCCTCCGTATGATACAGGATAAGATTCTTCACGCCCAGTTCCTCCGCCAGTTTTCCGGCATCAAGCGCCGTGCTGTGGCATTTCTCATAAGGCTTGAACGTATCGCGGTCGGCATAGAGGCAGAACGCCTCGCACATCATCCAGTCAGCCCCCACTATGTAGTGTCGGTTCTGCTCGTTATAAGGTTCATCGCCCAGGCACGCCAAGACCAAAGGCTTACCCGATTCAGAAGAAGAAGGCAATTCCGCCCGGAATCCAAACTGCTTCTCCTTAGTAGACTGAATATCAAAGCATTCCAGCTTCATATCCCCCACTTCGAAACAATCGCCATCTTCCAGCTGATGGAACACCACCCTTTCAGCCACCTTAGCCAGTTGCTTCTTGGCAAGAATCATGTCGATGATGGTCTTGATCACCTTCATCACCTTGTCGTTTCCATACACATGCAGCAATCCCTCGTAACCCTTACATTGTGCCACCATTCGGATTACCCAGATCACACCCAACACATGGTCGGTATGCGCATGGGTAACGAAGAGGTGATGAATAACAGAAATCTGAACATTCACCTTCTTCAGCTGCGCCAGTATTCCGTTTCCTCCGCCCGCATCCACCAGCATTAGGGTGCTGGGAGTCTGGAGCACAAAACAGGTATTATAAATTTGGGAAACCGTAGCATTTCCCGTTCCGAGCATCGTAATTTGAGCCGTAATCTTATCCATTGTCTTATTCGTTATCTATTTGATTCACGCCCACAAAACTACTCATTTTCTGATAAACCACCAAGAAAAAGCCCCGAAAACTTTGCGTATTCCAAATAATAATCTTAACTTTGCGGGAGAAAAAGCAAAAAAGCTTCGAATATGGCAGAAATAGAAAGAAAAAAAAGGATTTATCGCAAGCGCATCCCATACGGAATGCAAAACTTCGAGGATGTAATAGAAAGAGATTGTTACTATGTTGACAAGACTCCATTCATAGAGAAAATAGAAGAATCTAACATGTATTTCTTCTTCATACGCCCTCGCCGCTTTGGCAAGAGCCTTACCCTCTCCATGCTCGAGAACTATTACGACATCAATAAGAAAGATAAATTCGAGAGCCTCTTCGGCAACCTTTATATAGGAAAGAATCCTACTCCCGAACGCAACAGCTATCTCATCCTACACCTCAATTTTGCCATGATTTCAGCAGGATTGGATAATTATAAAAAGGGACTTGATGCCCATTGCAACAACAAGTTCAATTCCTTCTGCAGCAGATACGCCCACCTTTTGCCACCGGACATAAAGGAAGAGATGAACCAGAAGGAAGATGCCGTTGCCCAATTGGGATTTCTATGCGACAAATGTGCTGAAGCAGGCTTGAAGATTTATCTCTTCATCGACGAATACGACCATTTTACCAATCAGATTCTTGCCCACAAGGAGCATGAATCCCGATACCGCGAACAGACTCACGGCGAGGGGTATCTGCGACATTTCTTCGACACCATCAAGGGAGCCGCTGGAGATTCATTGGGCAGAGTTTTTGTTACAGGAGTAAGTCCTGTAACCATGGACGACCTGACCAGCGGTTTCAATATCGGCACCAATTATTCCCTATCTCCGGAATTCAACGAGATGGTAGGATTCACCGAGGAGGAAGTGCGTGAAATGCTGGCTTATTACGCCAGCGTGCTGCCATTCCGCCATAGCGTGGATGAGCTGATCGAAGTGATGAAGCCATGGTATGATAATTATTGCTTCTCAGAAGAAGAGTACGGCAAGACAACCATGTACAACTCTGTAATGGTACTCTACTTTGTAGATAATTACATCCGCAACAATTATGATATTCCGAAGAAACTGGTGGAAACCAACATCCGCATCGACTACGACAAGATACGTATGCTCATCCGCCACGACAGAGAGTTTGCCCATGACGCCAGCATCATACAGGATATCGTGACCAAGGGATTCACCACGGGAACCCTGATGGAGAATTTCCCAGCCGAGCGCATCAACGATCCCGACAATTTCCTGAGTCTGCTTTTCTATTTCGGCATGGTTACGATAAACGGCACCTATCAGGGCAACACCCGTTTTGTGGTTCCTAACGAGGTGGTGCGCGACCAGATGTACACCTATCTGCTGGATACTTACAAGGAGAACGATCTCACCTTTGAGCAATACGACAAGACCAAACTGGAGAGCAAACTGGCTTACGAAGGCGCTTTCAAGCCATACTTTGCCTACATAGCCGATTGCTTGAAGCGATTCTCTTCCCAACGAGATAAACAAAAGGGCGAAGCCTACGTTCACGGCTTCACTCTGGCGATGACGAGCCAATGTAAGTTCTACCGCCCTATCTCGGAACTGGACAACGATGGCGGTTATGCCGACATTTTCCTGCTACCTCTCTGCGATATCTATAAGGATATGGAAGATTCTTACATCGTGGAATTGAAATATTGCAAGCCGGGCACCAGCGACGAGCAGCTTGCCCAGCTCTTTGCAGAAGCCTCAGCACAGATAAGTCGATATGCAGACAGCAATATCGTGCGCGAATCCGTGAAGACCACCCGCTTGCATCGTCTCGTGGTGATTTATCGCGGAGCTGAAATGGTGAAATGTGAGGAGGTGGAATAGCAATTTGCCTAAAGAAATATAACTATGGTACAAAAGAAATATACACAGGCACAACAAGTGATAGATACCCTTCGCAAAACTGGAGGGTATGCTACCCTTGGCGACTTGTATCATCTTGTAGATACGAAATCGTGGGCAACCAAGACGCCCAACGAATCCATCCGAAGAATCGTGCAGCAATCTGACGAGATATTCAAAATACAACCAGGTCTTTGGGCTTTGGAGGAATACCGTGATGAAGTGATGCGCAGATTTGATATCCAGCCAAAAGAAGAAAAAAGTGTTGAGCAATTTACACATGGCTACTATCAGGGACTTATTATCGAGATAGGCAACATGAAACATTTTGACACCTATATCCCTGCGCAAGACCAAAATCGCAAGTTCCTGGAAAAGCCATTAAAAGATATTTGCTCAACTACCCACATACCAGATTTTTCATACAACAACCTGACAGACCGGGCAAGAACCGTGGATGTCATTTGGTTCAACGAACGCCAAATGCCTGATAGCTTTTTCGAGGTGGAACATTCCACAGACATACAGAATTCCGTGACCAAGTTTTGTGACCTGCAGGATTTCCATAGCCGCTTCTTGATTGTCGCTCCACAAAATCGCAAGGAACAGTTTGACAAAGTGATGAGCAGAACAGCTTTCAAGGATATAAAAGACCGTGTTGCTTTTCATAGTTATGAGAGTATCAGCAAACAATACGAGCTGATGCGTGCAGCAAGAGCAAGCGAAGGATTTATCTGATTTTCGAGATCAATTATTAACAATGTGATGATTTACAAAAATCAGCTAAGTACTTAAAACACAAATATTTGCAATTCATTTAAAATGATCATTTTTGATCACAAAAGTCAAACTTTGATCTTTTCGGGCTTTCTTAAGTTTTTTGATATACTTTTGTGCCCGAATTATGGAATATCAGATACAAATACCAGAACGTTTACGGCGATCAGCGACCGTCTCTGCAACCTCAGAAATCGAGGCTGTAGAAATTGTGCGCCAATATTATAAGGAAGCATACTACAAATCACCCAATAACGATTTCATTCTTGCTCATGGTGATTGTTTCAAACTTCTCAAAGAATTTGATTTCAAGTTCGACATGATATTTGCCGACCCTCCTTATTTTCTCTCCAATGGTGGAATATCGTTGCAGAGCGGCAAGGTTGTGTGCGTAGATAAGGGCGAATGGGATAAAGGAAAGTCGCAGGAAGACATGATGTCATTCAACAGGGAATGGCTTCGCTTGTGTCGTGAGAAATTAAAGGACAATGGTACGATATGGATAAGCGGCACCTACCACAACATTTTTTCCGTGGCAAATAGTCTTACAGAACTGGGGTATAAGATTCTGAATGTGATCACTTGGCAGAAGACAAATCCGCCAGCCAATATCTCATGCCGTTTCTTCACCTACTCCACAGAATTTGTGATTTGGGCAAGAAAAATGCCGAAAGTAGCCCATAAGTTTAATTACGACTTGATGAAAAAATTGAACGATGGTAAACAAATGACTGATGTGTGGCGAATGCCTGCTATCGGTCGTTGGGAAAAAACTTGTGGCAAACATCCTACCCAGAAGCCTCTGCGCTTGCTTGTGAGAATGATTCTTGCTTCAACCAACCAAGGCGACTGGATTCTTGACCCATTTTGCGGCAGTTCGACAACAGGTATTGCAGCTAATCTGTGTGGACGCCGTTTTGCTGGGCTTGAACAGGAGGAAGAATTTTGTAAATTGAGCAAGGCAAGGCGCGAGGAAATTGAGAATCCCGAAAAATACAATCATCTGATTAGTCACATAGAGGATTTACATAAGTTACCAGATTTACTCAAGATTCATGGCGATAATAGTGGGGATACTCAGACCCCATTTTAAACTTCATGGGTATTTTGTCCCATGAAATCACCCTTCCCATGTCGTCCAGAAAATCTCAGATGCATCCAGTTCCTGCTCTGTCCTACCCGCCAGTTCATCCAAGTCGAGTTCTGGATGATCAGCCAGTAAACACTTATCAGAACAATAAGGAGAATCTACACATGCCCATCCCTCATTCATCAATTTGCCACAGCGAGCGCAAACCCGGAGACTGTCAATGCCGTTCTCCAGAATGACATCTTCCAGCAAATCCCGCTTGCGAAGCTCTGCCACAAGAAGCAGAGCCATGCTTACAGGATGATTCATTGTTCGATCCTCCACAGAGCATCCCCGAACGTTTTAAGCGCTTCACTTATGGTGAAAGGCTCAAAATTCCAATCACGAGAGTGCATGAACTTCTGCGTCTGAGAGTCAAAAAACCAATAATGAGTGGAAGCAAGACAACTACCCAAATAGAGTCTGCATTCTTTCTCCTTATTAGGATGATCATACAAATAATGAAGCAGTTTAAATGTTGAAATCCATTCTTTTCCCATAAATGTAAATTTTAAAATTAATAAATAAATACATAAAACATGATGCAAAGATAGGAGATCACGAGGAAAGAAACAAATCTGTTAGATCTTCTTAGATCAAACCAACGGGTTTTAGATCTTCTTAGATCAAGCAAGATTTCTGTCCCGATAAATCATTCCGATTCTATAAATTCCTTCTTAAACAATAATAAATCAGACTGTTATTATGATTGACAAAAGCATATTCTCGATGCCAAGTTTTATCGGGAAACAATACTAACGGAACCTTGGTCTATCCTACCGTGGATGAGGATTTCGATTTTTCCTATCGCTATAAAGATACCAATCATTTCATTCATGTAAGGACCATCAACCTGAGACAACCCTGGTGGAAAATCGAGGAACGGGTATTGGAAATCGTGAAGGGTGGAATAAAGGGGTGAACTCCCCCAATAGACATATTTTTTTAATATATTTCGGTTTTCGTAAAAAAAATCAAAAAGACTTTTGGCTATATAAAATTTTTATTGTACTTTTGTCGTAATTTACAAAAAAACATAAAAATAATGAAAATAAAGAGAAATAGATTTTTCGGAAATTTCCTTCAGGAAGTCCCCAGTCTTGTGCCAGAAAAAAGACCACCGAAAGCCGAAATCACAACGACTTTGGAAGCCATTTTTCTCATGGGCGAGATTTGGAATGTAATTAACAGAAAATGGAGAGCAAACTACGATGATGTAACCTTGATATCCTTGATTGCAAAATTCGCTAAAGAAAACACCCTCAATTTCAAGTATAAAACAAATACTAATATCAAGAAAGCATAAACAAGTAAAATTATGACCAACCTAAAACTGGAGATTAACGGTTTGGAAAATGTCGAAAAAGAGGTTGATATTCGCAATTTTCCAAACGTAACAATCTACCAAAACAACAATTCGGATGAAAAGTACAAATCAAATCATGTTCAGGAGGAGACTCTTGAAGCTAATTTGAAGTTTCCTTCATCCATATTTGATATTACAGAACTTCACGAAAAATATTGGACGAAATTCTGCGATACTTTTTATAAATATCTTAGCATTTCATCAGATGAGAAGAGTACTTACAAAGAGAAATACGAGCATTTCTGTAAGTGTAAAGTTCTGAATAAAAGAGGACTAGGCATCGAGACATTCCCTGTTGTCAAGGAAGAAGATTTAAAACATCTCAAGACGATGGAGAAAAGACTTTTTACTTTAAACGACAGAGATGAATTAATTTCCACACTATACTATTATGTCAGAACAATACAAAGTACCTGTAAAAAAATAAAACACAAAATCCGGGTAATCAAAATTACCAACCCCCGTTATGAAAAAATTGATTATTCCCAATACAAACTTGATGGGACTAAACATTTTGAGAAAGGAAATGATTTCTGGCCTAACATCAGAGAAACTATGAAAAATTCTATGAATGAAGCTATGCTAAAGGATATACTGGATAGGGAATCTTTCGATCATTATACACAAGATTATGAACTAAAAAAATGGGAAGAAAGAGATTTTTTCAAGCCTAATCCTGCTGATGAGAGCGCAGTTTTTCTTGTAAACAAAATTCTCGAAGAGAAAACTTGTTGTTTAAATAAACTTCTTGAAGAACTTTCGACACTTTTACAAGATAGCTCAAAATATCAGGCAGAATTTAAACTGGATCATTTCCTATACCATCTGTTCACAACATACGGATGTTCTCTGCCGGAAATCAAAAAAAAGGTAGATGAACTGCCCTCTCCACGTGATTTGCAAGAATTGGCGAAGCTGCGAGATAGCCTGATTAAGGAATTCAGTCAAACTTCTATTGGCAACGAATGGATAATGTGCATGGAGAACGAGAATGGAATCAAGTATATTACAAATTATTTCTTGAACCGACGCGAAGAGCTGACAGAAGAAGATGAAGAGCAGTTTTTCTACCAACTGGATAAGATTTGCATTATCGAAAATGTGCTGAAGGGAAATGCTAAAAAATACGATTTGGATATAGCTTATCCTGATGATTGGTTTACCCAGAATACATCTGAAAATTCAGATGTTGCTCCTCAGAAAAAAAGCATCCCACAAGGCTGTACTGATGCCATCAAGAATGTTTTGTGTCCTACTTTCACATCTGCTCAGAAAGAAGTACTGAATTCAAGAGAGCAAATAGCAAAAGCTGCCAAAACGATCAATTTGAATCGTAATGTAAATGTTGCGATGCTGATGGCTGTTGCGTTGGAAGTAAATGTAATACGTCCCGACACGAATACTCGTGATTTTATCCGTACACTCATCGGGATAGGCGTGATAAAATATAGCGGCGATAAAGCGATTGGAAAAATGGCTGATGTGGTGAATAAGAAATTACACGGCTACAAAAGAAAGGGCAAGGAGATTCCTCCACTTCCGGCAAATCATCGTTTTTGGAAAGAAACAGAGAGAGCTATTGGAGATAAAATCTTTCAGGCTATGACTAACAAATAAGATTCTTTATTACCCAAAATCATATTCTTCTTGGTTTATTATTCCGGCAAATACGAAATAGTAAAGCGGCAACAATTATCTGACAAGGATAAGGGTTGCCGCTTTTTATATGTTCTGTGTTCTTTTTGATTCTTTGATTTTATTCCGATTGGTTCTTATTGGTTCTTATTAGTTCTGAAAACGTTGATTTTCAACCTTTTACAACAGACATTTTTGCATCTATGAGATTTTTTCGCCCTAACTTTGCATCAACTTTCTGCAAGATCGGAGTAACTAACCAATAAGCCTTAAAGGAAGGCAAGGTCTTGTTTTTTTTCAGAATTATGAACACAAAAATAGATAATTAAATTGATTTTTATTTACTAACCCGAGTGGAGTGAGTGAAGAAATCTCCGGAGGTAAGTAGCGCTACGTTTCTCGCTTTCTTTGCTCTCAATTTCACTAAGGTTATGACAGAAAATATCAAAGACATCCATCTGTTGATGGACAGCAGTTCACAGTCAAATCACATCTTGTTCCCTAACACGGAATTGGGAATTGATCTCAAGTTGATGACACGCAAGCCGGGACGCTTGGCTGTCGGAGAATACCTGGACGGTACCATCACACGCGATGACGAAGACCACTTCTCTTTCATCCAAGACGACTCCAACAAGAAGAAAGTAAAGGTGATACAGAGAAATCCGCACGTGTATGAAGGGACGTTTATCAACATCAACCGCAAACCGGACGGAACTCTCTACCCTACTTTCAACCGTCCACGATACACAAAGAAGTTTACCTTCCAGAATTTCTGCTGGGAAGCTGCCAACGAACTTCGCATGGTAGTGGGCGAAATGGCAAAGAAATAAAACGGAGTTTTGGGCTTTATAGAGAAAAGGGAACTGGGTGGGATGGCTGACGGTTCATTAGTTTCAGACGGTGCTGCCGTTCCAGTTGTTCCAGTTGTTCCAAAAAGCATTTTTAGGACAATATTCCTTTTTATAGATTCTATAAATACTTAATAATCAGATAGTTATATATAGATGAAGTGGAATTGGAACCCTCAAAAAATTAATTGGAACAACTGGAACTGGAACGCTCCAGCCCTACCCCATTTTCTCTAAAAGGCTCATTATCAATAATTTAAGTTAAAATGAAAGCAACAAATTTGAAGTACGACATTACAAAAAGCACCGCTCCGGCGATGCCAAAACTGGGAAAAGGCACCGAATGTGTGCAACTTTTGCTCTCTCAGATATCAAAAGACATGCACGAACCCCTCGTTCCGATGTTTTTCCCTATTCTCGGAGCGCAGGTCAGCGAGACGGAATTCCAGTATCCCGACCTCAGTTGGAAGGAGTTATGTGGCATGATGGGCAATCTCGTGGCCGATTCGGGATGTAATAAGGGGCAATTGTCCAACATTGTGGAAGCTATCTGTCACAACTTGCGAGAGCACGACAGTACGGAACTGGAGAAGCTCGTGGAATGGCAGAAGCAGATGAAAACCAAATCGGCCAACAAGGAGAAACCGGCTCGCCCCGACGTGAGTTTCTGGTTTCCACCAGCCGATGTGACCAATGCTGCCTTTATCCAGAATGCCATGACTTGCGAGAAACTTGGCGGACGCACACAATACCTCAATCTGCCCGAGGTGGAGATGGCCGACAGGATGTGTGGCGGACATAAGCAGATTTCGCAGATGCTGCGCAATATCTACGACCGCCAGCGTTCTGGTGCCTTGCGAGCCACAGCCGAAGGAGTGACCGGCAATCCCGTGCTCCGTGCCAATCTTACGATTTCATCCACCCCGTATGCCGCCCGCAAGTTCTATAAGAACGAGCTTTTCAACGGTACTTTCGGCCGAATGGTTTTCTCCTACAAGGCTCGACAGGGACGCGAGGGAAAGATTCCGAGACAGGGTAAATACGACGATACTTTCTATCAGAAGCTGGACGAGTATCTGGTGAAACTCAGCATCTGCAAGGGGCGATTCATCATCAAGCCGCTAAACAAACTGGCCGACCATCTGGCTGCTGACATGGCTTCGCTGGCCGACCTGACGGATGATGATGTGCTCTGGGACATCTCGAAGCGCTCTATCGTGTCGGCATGGAAGGCTGGTTGCCTGCTCTGGGTTTTGAACAACCAGACGTGGACGAAGTCGATGGGCGAGCTGGTGGAATGGATGGTTTATCACGACCTGTGGAGCAAGATGCAGATATTTGCTGATATGCTGAGCCAGGAAGCCGATTCTGTGAGCGAGGCGCAACGCAGAGGTCCGAAGAATCTGCTCGAGGATTTGCCTGATTCTTTCAACGAGGCACAACTGGAGGCGCTCCGTCTCTCATTAGGTAAATCGAAAGACGGCACGAAAGGACAACTCAGAAAGTGGGTGTTCCGCAAATTCATCACCTTCTCTAACCAGACGGGACTTTACTCTAAGACACAGGAGTTCCTGACGGGAATATCGGAGAGAAAGAAAAAATAATTTTTCCCCTCGGGGATTTTCTGGAAAACGTTTTTCCTCGGGGGAATGAATTCTAAATCGGGAAACTGGTAAAATTTAACAGTTGAAATTGAAACTGGTAAAATTTTAGAGAATAAAGTGGAAACTGGTAAAAATTTAACGATTGAAATTGAAACTGGTAAAATTTTGGCGATTGAAATTGAAACTGGTAAAATCCTAATGGATGAAACTGGTAAAATTTTGGCGAATAAAGTCAAAACTGGTAAAATTCTATTGGATGAAACTGGTAAAATTTTGGAGATTGAAATCGAAACTGGTAAAATCTTATTGGATGAAACTGGTAAAATTTTGGAGAATAAAGTGGAAACTGGTAAAATCTTAACGATTGAAACTGGTAAAATTTTGGCGATTGAAATTGAAACTGGTAAAATCCTAATGATTGAAACTGGTAAAATTTTGGCGATTGAAATAAAAACTGGTAAAATTCTAATGATTGAAACTGGTAAAATTTTAGAGAATGAAGTGGAAACTGGTAAAATAATATTTGATAAATGGAAAAATATGAAATTGAAAAGCTGCGCGACCTCCCGATAGAGGAGGTTGCCAGCCAACTGGGATTGCAAGTGGCGCGGCATAAGAGTCTCTGCCCTTTTCATAGCGATCATCATGCAAGCCTGTCGTTCAATACGAGGAAGAACCTGTGCCGCTGCTTTGTCTGCATGGACGAGAGCCTCGACTCCATCGGACTGGTCATGAAATCGCTACACGTGGATTTCCCTAAGGCGTGCTTCTGGCTCGCTGAAAGGAATGGCATTCTCCTGGAAAAAGTCTGGGGAAGGAATGGCTGGCGGAGGGATTGCAGGTCATCTCCTGCTGCTTCAGCTGCACCCCGCTCTTTTGATGCACCCCACTCTTTTGATGCACCCCACTCTTTTGATGCGGCACGATATGCGAGATTCTTCGAACATCCGTGGCTGAACGAGGCTGCCTGCAGATTCCTTTTTGATGAGAGGAAGATTGACGGGAGAGTGGCAAGATGGTGCAGACTGAGTTCGTGGACCGACCGCAAGGGGGTGAACTGGCTGCAGATTCCTTACTTCGACAAGGAGGGACGATTAGTGGGAATACAAAACCGCAATCTGGATTTTCATCGAAAATCTCGTCCCACAGATTCTATGGATTCTGAAAAGACAGGGAAAAGTTCTTGTCCCACAGATTTCACAGATGACACAGATTCTAAGGATTCTGAGGATTCTAAGGTCTCTATAGGTTCTAAGGCTGACACAGATTTTGAGGAGGCACCACGATTCCGATTTCCCTACGGCAGCCAATGCGGAATCTACAACCTGCAGGTGCTGAATTTGCTGACACCGGGAGAAAGGCTTTTCATCACGGAGGGATGCAGCGACTGCTGGGCGATGCTTTCTGCCGGACATAAGGCGCTTGCCATTCCTTCTGCCACGCTTCTCAAACCTGAGGACAGGGATGTGCTCGCCTATATCAGCGAAACGTTCGGAGTGGAATGGCACATGTTTCCAGACAGGGATGCGCCGGGAGAAAGGCTCTTCCTGCAACTCAAGGAGATTCTGCCCTCGCTCATCCATCACCAGTTGCCCCTGGGATGCAAGGATTTCGGAGAGGCTTATCTGAAGGGATTCAATCCCGCTGAAGAAATCAATCTTTTATAAAAAATGTCTTATAAAAAATTTAGCAATATGGAAGATTTTATCATTCGTTCGTACACCAAGAAGGAACTGGCTCTGATGTTTTTTCCCCAGAGCAATCCTCGTACTGCCGTCAATCACCTGATGGTTTGGATTCGCCGCTGCACCCCACTCTGGGATGAACTCCTGCAGACGGGTTACAAGACTACCAGCAAGGAGTTTACGCCAAAGCAAGTAAGGGCCATTATCGAACAGTTGGGGGAACCGTAGAATCGCTGGGGTGACCTGAGAGGAATAACAAAAACATCTGGAGTGTATGAAGCCTCATCATACACTCCAGATGTTTATATCAAGTTCATTCTAAAAACACCCCGTATAATGGCATGTTGGTAATATTAGCCTGCTGGCGATAAGGCAGCATGGAATAACGGATAGCAGAAATATCAGGATGCTCCATCAGATAATGATGAAGCGAGGTAGCCTTGACACTTGTACCCCCTTTTACCTCAATTGGCAATAAGACACCATCACGCTGAATCAGGAAATCCATCTCCATACGAGAGGTATCAGAACTGTAATAATAGACATGTTGCAATCCTGTTGCAAGCAACTGCTGCAAAACATACTGTTCGCTAAAAGCACCTTTATATTCCGTAAATATCGTATCTCCCAACAATACCTCCTTTGCAGGCGTATCAGCCATGGCACCCATCAACCCACAATCACACAAATAGAGTTTAAATGCCGATAAATCTTCATAGAACTTCAGAGGCAACTCTGGCTTAGAAACCTTTGTTATCTTATACACCAAACCTGCGTCCACCAGCCATTGGATGGCAAGTTCAAATTCCTTGGCTCTACCACCCTTCTTCAACACGCCATAAACAAACTTTTTGTTCTCCTTCGACAACTGTCCCAGAATGGATTGCCAAACCATATCGATTCGGGGCACCTCCTGCGATGGAGCATGCTTGGAGAAATCGCTGGCATAGTTGGAAAGAATCTCATTCTGCAGGCTGCGCACCTGATTGAGCAACTTGTTTTCAACAAATGCCTTTACCACTTCAGGCATACCACCCACATAATAATATTGTCGCAGCAAGTCCTTCAGTTTTTCATGAAAGGCATTCATCAGTTCATAGTCATGACTATGCATCAGCTTCAACAGCTGCTCCTCGCCCATCGCCATGAGAAACTCCTCAAAATCCATCGGGAAGAGACGCATGGTCTGCACCTTGCCAACTGGAAACGAGATGCCTGCATGCAAAGCAACTCCCAGCAGAGAACCAGCTACTGCAATATGATATTCCGGAGCATCTTCACAGAAATATTTCAAAGCCTCTAAAGCCTGAGGGAAAGCCTGCACCTCATCCAGGAAAATAAGTGTTTTACCAGGGATAATATCTACCCCTGTCAAAGCGCTTAAACCTTGAATGATTCTGGCAACATCAAAATCACCCGAATAGATGGCCTGAAGGTTTACATTTCTATCGCAACTTACGTAAGCTAAACTTTCAAATTCACGACGACCGAATTCCTTAAGAACATAGGTCTTTCCACATTGCCTTACTCCATTAAGAATCAGAGGCTTATGATGCTCCTGACTTTTCCATTCTAGTAGCTGGTCATATATCTTTCTCTTCATATCTTTACACTTTTCGACACATAAAAATGCCAGTTCATTACACTTTTCGACACATGAAATCATGCTATCATTACACTTTTCGACACATGAAATCATGCTATCGCTACACTTTTCGACACATAAAGTTAGCGCAAAGATACACTTTTCGACACATAAAACCAAGATTCCATTGCCTTTTCCGAGATTCATTTAAGAGTTTTTAACCCTATAACACGAAAATGGTAAAATTCAGCTTTATAAAAGCGAAAATGGTAAAACCAAAGCATTTAACACTACAACACGAAAATGGTAAAATTTAGCTCTAAAAAAAGCGAAAATGGTAAAATCAAGCATTTAACACTACAACACGAAACTGGTAAAATTTTGCTCTACAAAAGCGAAAATGGTAAAATCAAAGCATTTAACACTACAACACGAAACTGGTAAAATTTTGCTCTAAAAAAGCGAAACTGGTAAAATTTCATGGAATTTAACCTTGTAACACGAAAATGGTAAAATTTAGCTCTATAAAAGCGAAAATGGTAAAATTTCATGGAATTTAACCTTATAACACGAAACTGGTAAAATTTAGCTCCAAAAAAGCGAAACTGGTAAAATTTTAGGGGATTTCAGACTAAATGTTTCACAATCGCACGGCATCGCACGACATCGCACGACTGGGTATGAGGAATGCCGTATCTTTGCATCGTGATTCAGAAAGCGCTGAAAAATCACTTTCCCAACTGGAAAAATATTTTTCTCTAACTGGGAAGCTGAATTCAAACCAAAATTCGTCAAACCAGACTCCAAGCCCTGCAACGAGTCCTTCGAATCTCTTACCGGAAAATCTTCGGAAAAGGATAAAACCAAAAGGGAACCATCCCGAAAGGGAGGAAATCCTTTCTGAAAATCTTCTGCGAGAGACGAAGCTAAAAGGGGGCAAAATGCTTATGAGCCAAAACATGAAAGCATTCATCAGGTATCTCATCGTGGCCGTGTGCTCTGCCGTCGTCACATTCCTCTCCAACTCGTGTACTGCGGGTCTCGTAATCGGAAAGAACCAGCGACAACATCAGGAGAACAACATCTCCACCCGGGCAGATTCTTCCCATTTCGTTCCGACCATTACCATCCGGTAAAGGCTGCGAAGGGAAATCAATCAATTATTTCAATCAATCCAATCAAATTCAATCCAGACTCCAAACCTCGAAACGAGTCCTTCTCCCTACCCTCTAACCCCCCAAGATTCCTGATTTTCTGAGGAAACGTAATGCAAGAAAAGTCTTGACAGGCGGAAAGGAAGAAAAACAGATTTTGGGAAAGACGGGGAACACCGGAAAGATTTCCGGAAGGGAGAAGTTTACAGGAGGTCTTATCATTATGGCTATCAATTTGAAAGCAAAGGAAACCCTCATCCAAGTGGGTGAGCAGAAGGGAAATTACCGTTACGTACTCGGTACTGATTTGTACAGTAAGCTGACTGAGAGCAAGGTGATTCAGGAGGCAGCACTCCGAAGTGGTGTGAGCCGAGGCGTGATGCAGGCATGCTGGGATGCAGCCGGCAACGTGATTATGGCATGGGCAACTGAAGGCCACTCTGTAGCCATCCCCGGTTTGGGAACCATGCGATTTGGCGTTCGTGCCAAGAGCGTAAGTAATGTGGCAGAAGTGGCAAGCAGCCTGATTACCAGCCGTCGTGTTATCTTCACTCCTAACGTGGAGATCAAGAACGAGCTCCAACGTACCGCCATCCAGATTACCTGCTACGACCGAAACGGCAAACTGGTTAAGAAAGTGACCTCTGGCGACAAGGGCGATGTGGAAGACCCAGACAAAGAGCCTAATGGCTCTGAGGGCGACAACAGCGGCAAGCCTAATGGCGACAACAAGGGCGACACCGGCTCTGAAGGAGATGGTGACTACGAATTGAAGTAGCCCAGCCCTCTTCTAAAGGAGGGGCATCCAAACAAAGTCCCCAATCCCATGACTCATAGGTCTCGGATTGGGGATATTTTTTTACAACTCGATTACCTCCAAGTCATCAGGCACCACAATCCTGCCCTTGAAATACTCAGCAGCCTCCTGGGAATATTTCTCCTTGCGAGTGGCAAGCGTCTTCTCCTCCGTATGCTAAAGAATGAGCATCCACCAGCAGACGAGTGGTATCAGTAGCCAGCAGGAAACAGCAGCGGCAGGACGAAAGTCATCACCACGCCGATGATAATCTGCAGA
>ERZ1023633.513-NODE-513-length-15573-cov-20.421317_pt1 | contig 15573 bp, 17 predicted proteins | sample MGYA00380333_ERZ1023633 | MGnify/ENA primary metagenome ERZ1023633 (study PRJEB33179, sample SAMN07448972) | human gut metagenome | biome: Human-gut; feature: Human associated habitat; material: Faeces | host: Homo sapiens | place: India: Bhopal | collected...
CTTATTCTCTTCTGGGTGAACTCCACCAATTCTAAAAGTTCTCAAATTCATGATTTAATCCTCCTTCTTTTCTTCTGAAGTTTCTACCTTTGGAGCGGCTACAGGAGCCTCTGCCTTTGGTGCAGCAACCGGAGCTTCTGCTACAGGAGCAGCCTCAGCAGCTGGCTTTGCCTTCTTAACTGGGAAATTAACTTTTACGAGAGCACCGGTTGGGCATTCGTCAACACACTTGGTACACATGCGGCACTTGTTGAAATCAACATAAGCCACATTGTTTTCGATGGTAATAGCATCAAACTTGCAGACTTTCTGACACTTACCGCATCCGATGCAAGCAACGCTACAAGCCTTCTTGGCAACAGCGCCCTTGTCGTGGTTCACGCACTGAACGTAAACTCTACGGCCCTTAGGACCCTTCTTTCGAAGCTCGATGATGTGACGTGGACAAGCCTTGGCGCACGCACCACAACCCGTACACTTCTCCTCATCAACCTCAGGAAGACCCGTCTCAGGATTGATAGAGATGGCACCAAACTGGCAGGCAGCCACGCAATCACCACAACCCAGACAGCCGAATCCGCAGCCGGTTTCACCAGCGCCACAGGAGTTCATAGCTGCACAAGTATGCAAACCATCATACTCGGCGATGCGAGGACGATGCTCGCAAGAACCATTACATCGAACCACTGCCACCTTAGCCTCTGTGTTAGCCACAGCCAAGCCCAGGAGATCAGCCACCTTGCCCATCACGTCGGCACCACCTACAGGACACATCAGCCCATCGATGCTACCGGCATCAGCACCCTTGACCAGCGCTGCAGCCATACCGGAACATCCGGCAAAACCGCAACCACCACAGTTGGCACCCGGAAGGAGTTCTCCTACCTGTCCCAGTCGAGGGTCTTCTTCGACGGCAAACTTCTTAGATACTCCGAAGAGCACCAACGCTGCAATCAGCGCAATGGCACCGAGTACCAAGACCGCAATCAAAATAAAATTCATAATAATTTGTATTTGTTTTAGTTAATAATCAACAACGTTCGAGTTTAAAACTGAATCGGTTTCTTAATCTGTTGCGCATCAGATAGAGCACAACATAATAAGGGACGAGAATTCCCAGCGCCGAAACGGCAGCCATACCCTCAGAATGGGTAGTAGCAAGAACAGCTATCAAGGTTGCCACCATGGTCACCAGAGGCAAAAGATAACCGTAAAGGCTGGCTCTGTAACCTACGGAAGCGTCAGCCACCACGACAACAGAATCGCCCTTCTGATAAGAAGCAGCGTCAGCCATTCTTATCTCTACCATTTTTTCTTTCATTTCAGAGGCATTGCAGTGGGCAGCCACTTTGCAGGCGCTGCAGGCAGAAGCCTGGAGGATGCGAACTTTCACACATTCTCCCTCTACCCCATCCACGATACCAGTATGTCTTATCTTGTTCATTTGTAAAGTCGAGTTTGCAATTTATTTGGTTGCAAAGATAGCAAATATTTTAGAAATGACAAACTATTAAGAAGGTTTTTTAATTAAAAGGGGCGTAAACGTTTTCTTTGTTACTTTTTTTCCCCAACTTCTTGGTTTGTTTCATTTTTTTGTGTACCTTTGCAATAGAAAGTAAGAACCAAGCCTAAGGCTCGATCAAAGCCAGAGGCTGATAAAAACGTAGATTTATGGAAGTAACAGAACAAATGATTCAACAAGTAGAGCGTTTCATCAGAAAAGTGTCTCAAAAGTTTCCGGTACCAGCGTCTGAAGAAGACACATGTATGCTAACCGATATCCATGTGAGAGTTTCACAGGACAGCGGTGAGATGCTTGCCTTTGACGATGATGAGAACGAGATTACCCGCTGTGTTGTTGATCAATGGATTGACAACAAAGATGAAAACTTCTATGACGAGGTGGCAAAGCTTTTGCGCGACCTCTTGCGCAAGAATGCCCAGACGGTAGACCATCTCGGAATCCTGAAGCCTTACAGCTTTGTTTTGGAGGATGATGAAAAGGAGAATCTGGGAGAACTCTACCTTGCCGATGATGATACCATCATCGTGGGTGGCGACCTGATGGAGAATCTGGATCATGACCTCGATGAATTCCTGGATGACTTACTCAAGGAATAATTACATAAAAAAGGAGGGAGGTTCGAAAGCCGCTGCTTCCTCCTCCCTCCCGGGCTAATGTAAAAAAACTAATATTGTCTTAATGCACCCAGCAGTTCTGCATTCTCACTCTTATTACCGATGGTAATACGAAGGCAGTTGCCACAGAGTTGCACCTTATTTCTATTTCTTACGATGATGCCCTGCGCCACGAGATAATCGTAGATGGCATTGGCATCCGTCACCTTTGCCAGGAAGAAGTTGGCATCCGTAGGATATACCTTCTCACAGATAGGCAATTCCATGAAGGCTGCCATCACCTTGGAACGTTCCTGCAGGATGTTCTTCACCCATTCATCCATCTTCAGCGGATTCTTCAATACCTCCAAAGCCTGCTCCTGGGTAAGGAGATTCACATTATAAGGATATTTCACCTTATTGAATATATCTACTATTTCCTTGCTGGCAAAAGCCATACCCAGTCGAAGGGCTGCACAGCCCCAAGCCTTACTCATCGTATTCAGGACGATGATGTTTGGGAAATGGTCGATGACACTGCGGAAGGTTCGCTCGGAAGAGAAGTCGCTATATGCCTCGTCTACGATGACGATGCCGTCGAACAGGCGCAACACCTCTACGATGGCTTCACGGTTGATGTGGTTGCCCGTAGGATTGTTAGGACTACAGAACCAGATAACCTTGGTATTATCATCGCAGGCATCGATAATCTTATCGGCTGTCACCTGATAGTTCTCATCAAGCAACACCTCCCGATACTCCACGTCATTGATATCGGCACATACCTGATACATGCCATAGGTTGGAGCAATGGCTACAACATTGTCCTGACCAGGGCGACAGAACACACGGTAAACCAGGTCGATGGCTTCATCAGAGCCATTGCCCAGGAAGATTTTTTCTTCTGCCACACCCTTTATCTTACTGATCTGCTTCTTCAGCTCCACCTGAAGCGGGTCTGGATAGCGATTGTAAGGGTCGTTATATGGATTCTCGTTGGCATCGAGGAATACGCGGGCATTTCTGCCGGCGAATTCTGTTCGAGCGCAACTGTATGGTGCCAGGTTCCAGATGTTCTCCCGGCACAAGTCTTTTAAATCTTTCATACTATCAAACTACTTTAGACTTTCTACTCTCAATCTCATGGCATTGGCATGTGCCTCGAGCTGCTCGTTTTCAGCCATGGTCACCACCGCATCTCCTATGTTACGAATACCTTCTTCAGTAAGATGCTGGAAAGTGATCTTGCGGTTATAGCTGTCGAGATTCACGCCGTTGTAAGCCAAGGCATAGCCATGGGTTGGCAGGGTATGATTGGTACCGCTGGCATAGTCGCCCGCACTCTCACAGGCATAATTGCCCAGGAATACGCTACCGGCATTCACTACCCTTTCAGCCAACTGCTCATAGTTGGCAGTAGCGATAATCAGATGCTCAGGAGCATAGGTATTGCAGAGATCGATAGCCTCCTCATCATCCTTGACAAGGATAAACTTGGAATTATCCAACGAGGTCTGTGCCATCTCCTTACGTGGCAATCGTTCGAGCTGTGCTTCAACTTCCTTCTTCACATTTTCCAATACGTTTTCAGAGGTAGTGATGAAGAACACCTGTGAATCAAAACCATGTTCTGCCTGAGAAAGCAAGTCGGCAGCAGCGAAAACAGGGTTGGCTGTTTCGTCAGCAATCAGACAAACCTCCGAAGGACCGGCAGGCATATCGATAGCCACATCATGCAATGAAACCTGCTGCTTGGCAGCCATCACGAACTGGTTGCCCGGACCGAAGATTTTATATACCTTAGGCACGCTCTCAGTACCATACGCCATGGCACCGATGGCCTGTACGCCACCCGCCTTGAAAATCTTGCTCACGCCGGCAATCTTAGCCGCCATGAGAATGGCTGGGTTCACCTTACCCTCCTGGTTAGGAGGAGTACAGAGAACGATTTCCTCGCAACCGGCAATCTTGGCAGGAGTAGCAAGCATCAGTACGGTAGAGAACAGCGGTGCTGTACCGCCCGGAATATAAAGTCCCACCTTCTGGATAGCAACACTCTTCTGCCAGCAGGTAACGCCAGGGCATGTTTCAACCTTCTCGCCTTCAAACTTCTGGCTCTGATGGAATGCGGCAATGTTATGATGGGCGAGGTGCAAAGCGTCTTTCAGTTCTTGAGAAACCATTTTCTCAGCCTCTTCGATTTCAGCTTCAGTCACAGCCAAAGAATCGAGATGGGCATGATCAAACATTTCCTCGTAACGCTTCACGGCTTCGTCGCCATGCTTCTTTACATCGTCGAGTACACCCTGTACCGTAGCATTGAGCTTGGATACATCCAGGTGTGGGCGTTTTACTATCTCGCTCCATTCCTCCTTTGCAGGATACTTAATTACCTTCATTCCAATTTAATTAATAATTTATAATGTATAATTAAGAATTAGACCTGCACATAAACAGTTCCCAACTCCTAATATCTAACTTTCTTACAATATCATCTTCTCAATTGGTGTTACCAGGATACCCTGCGCACCGAGTTCCTTCAGCTTACCGATGATTTCCCAAAAACGCTTCTCATCGAGCACGGTATGAATTGAACACCAGTCATCGTCTGCCAATGGAATGATGGTAGGACTCTTGATACCCGGCAATACCTGGGTAATCTCCTCTACCTTTGCCTTAGGCGCATTCATCATCACGTACTTCTTGTCCTGGGCAGAACGCACAGCCTCGAAGCGGAACAGCATCTCGTTCAGAATCTGATGCTTCTCCTCATCCATATTCCAGTTGCCAATGAGCAATGCCTCGCTCTTCATCACAACCTCTACCTCGGCAAGATTGTTGCTTACCAGCGTAGAACCGGAGCTGACGATATCAAAGATACCATCTGCCAGACCGATGCCCGGACTGATTTCTACAGAACCGGTGATGACATGGATGTCGGCATTAATATTATGCTTCTTCATGAAGTTGCGCAGGATGTTAGGGTAAGAGGTGGCAATCTTCTTGCCGTTGAACCACTGTAATCCTGGATATTCTATCTTCTTAGGGATGGCAAGACTCAAACGGCACTTGCTGAATCCCAGGCGATCGATGATCTGGGCTTTCTCACCACGCTCCACGAACTCGTTCTCGCCCACGATACCGATATCTGCCACACCAGAGGCTACACTCTGAGGAATATCATCATCACGGAGGTAGAGAACCTCGAGTGGGAAATTACTTGCCTGCACCAGAAGTGTGCGCTTGGAGGCACTGACCTTGATGTCTGCCTCTGCTAAAAGATTCATGGTGTCGTCAAACAGACGACCCTTACTTTGTACTGCTATTCGTAACATATTTCTATATTTTGTCTGAAAAACATTGCAAAAGTACATAAAATTGTTAGAATATGCAAATAATTTAGCACTTATATTTAAAAATTTCGTACTTTTGCAGTCGCAATGAGAAAAAAGTTATATTTATACGCATTTTATGCTCTTATTTTACTAGGAAGTTGCGAAGAAAAGAAACCGCAACAAGAGCTTACGCCTTGGGGAACGCCCATAGGCGAAGTGGAGGGCATGTCTGATGGCGAAGAAGGGGCGGCTAACGAATCAGCCAACAAGAATACAAGACAAAAGGGCTTCTCGCTGGAGGATATTCAGGAAAACGGTGAGCTGATCATGCTTACCGTGAACGGTCCTACTACCTATTATGATTATCACAACCACGGCATGGGTCTGCAATATCTCCTTTGCGAGAAGTTTGCCCAGCAGATTGGTGTGTCGCTGCGCGTGGAGGAATGTAAGGATACCACAGAGATGATCCAGAAGCTGACCAAGGGCGAAGGTGACATCATCGCCGTTCCCCTATCCCGGAAACAGACCAAGGGCGACCTGCTCTTCTGTGGTGTGACACCTGATAGTACCCGCACGCAGTGGGCTGTGGTTGGAGGCAACAAGAGTCTTGCCGATACCCTGAACGGCTGGTTCAAGCCAAAGATGATAGCCGAGACGAAGAAGGAGGAAAACTGGCTGCTTTCTTCTGCCAGCGTTACCCGACATGTCTATTCTCCGTTCCTGAACCGTTCCAAGGGTGTCATCTCCCGTTACGACCATCTCTTCCAACGATACAGCGGTACGGCAAGAATGGACTGGCGCCTGATGGCTGCCCAGTGTTACCAGGAAAGTTGCTTCGACCCGAATGCAAAGTCATGGGCAGGTGCCTGCGGACTGATGCAGATCATGCCTTCTACGGCAGACCATCTGGGATTGCCGATGAGTGCGATACATGATGCAGAATCGAATGTGGCGGCAGCAGCCAAGTATATGGCTGAGCTGCAGGGCCATTTCTCTGACATCGGCGATCCTACCCAGCGAGTTCTCTTCGCCCTGGCTGCATACAATGGCGGTTTCCATCATATCCGTGATGCAATGACCCTGACCAGAAAGCATGGTGGCAATCCTTATAACTGGGGACACGTAAGAGAATATGTCCTGCGCCTGGCACAGCCGGCTTATTACCGTGATCCGGTTGTAAAATACGGTTTCATGCGTGGTACGGAGACTGCCGACTATGTGGACAGAATCAGAGCACGCTGGAGTGAATACTGCGGTGGTGCCAGTTTCCACGACAGTTACCGTGGTGGCAGCAGAGGCATCGGTGGCGGTGCCTTCCATGGTGCACCGATGAAATCGAAAAGACATTATCAGGGTAAATACCATATATAACAAAAAAGGCTTCTGCGTATGTATTCGCAGAAGCCTTTTTTGTATCTATGAATATAAAATAATTACTTACCCAAAACCTCATCCAGCAAGGTGTAGAATGCAGGATCCTCACCAACGATGGTCTTCACGATCTTGCCGTCAGGACCCACAACAATCTTGGTTGGGAAACCCTGGATGGCATATTTGCCGAGTACATCGCTACCCTTTGGATTATAAACGTGAATCCATGGCAACTGATGCTTCTCTACGGCAGCCTTCCACTTTGCCTCGGTATCATTGCAGTCAACGCCCAGAATCTCGAACTTACCCTTATACTTCTCATAGTACTCCTTCATCTTAGGCATACCCTTGATACACCAGATACACCAGGAACCCCAGAAGTCGATGACTACATACTTGCCACGAAGACTGGAAAGAGAGAATGGCTTGCCATTGATGTCATTCAAGGTGAAGTCAGGAGCATCTACACCGGAAGCCTGAACCACCTTAGCCTTCTCCTCCATCTCAGCACGCTTCTTGGCACTTTCGAAGATAGGCTCATAGTATGCCTTCATTCTACCGTTCTTGACGTTATCTGCCATCAGACTAATCAAAGTCTCCTTGTCCTTGACATCATCCAGCTCGTCGATGAGAAGAGCGATACACTCCTGACCAGAATGCTGCTTGGCATAAGCAAGAAGGTCGGCAGCATACTTCTTCTGCAAAGGTTCCATACGCTCATCTACAACTTTTTCGATAGAATCGCGGTTGCTGTCATTCACATTGTCAGAATACCATTTCCAGAGCGCTTTGATATCCTTGTAAGCCTGACCCTTATACTCATTCATCAAATCCTGTTCCTGATAGAATTTACCTCCCTTGATATCGACGCCCTCAGTGAAGTTACCCTTCATCTCAATAGTCTCACCCGGAATGGCAAAGACACGGTTAGCCTGAAATACTCCACTCTTGATGACCTTCAGGTCACAGAGATAAACCCATTGAGGCTTATCAAAGTTCTTGGAGTACACAAACTTCTTTTTCTTAGTCTCGATGTTTTCCGTCTTTCTTCCAATCATAGCTACCAGAGAATCCGGCAACCCCTCTACGTTACCCTTGATCTGAAAGGTTCCGCTCTGAGCCATCGCTGCTGCAGATGCCAGCATCATAGCAGCTGTAAAAATCATTTTCTTCATTTGCTTTATGTTTATTCTTTAGAATCCCAATCACCAGCAAAACAGTTTTGCGAAGGAATTACTTACCAAGCACTTCATCAAGCAAGGTGTAGAATGCAGGATCCTCACCAACGATGGTCTTCACGATCTTGCCGTCAGGACCCACAACAATCTTGGTTGGGAAACCCTGGATGGCATATTTGCCGAGTACATCGCTACCCTTTGGATTATAAACGTGAATCCATGGCAACTGATGCTTCTCTACGGCAGCCTTCCACTTAGCCTCGGTATCATTGCAGTCAACGCCCAGGATTTCGAACTTTCCCTTGTACTTCTCGTAGTACTCCTTCATCTTAGGCATACCCTTGATACACCAACCGCACCATGAACCCCAGAAGTCGATGACAACATACTTGCCACGGAGACTAGAGAATGTAAATGGCTTACCATTGATATCGTTCAATGTAAAGTCAGGAGCATCTATACCGGAAGCCTGCAACTTCTTAGCCTTCTCATCAGCCTCTGCACGCTTCTTAGCCATATCAATAAAATACTGATAATAGGCCTTCATTCTTCCATTCTTCACATTCTCAGAGAGCAAGCCCAGAAGTTCCTTCATCTGGTCGTAATCATCCATCTTCTCAAAAAGTGTGGCACATGCCTCATTATCAGGGTTCTGCTTGACGAAAGCAAGGATTTTCTCCGTTCTAGCCTTCAGCAAAGCAGGCATTTTCTTTTCATACTCATTCATGATGGCCTCACGGTCTTCACCATTCTTCGTGCGAGCATTCAGAGATTCAGAATACTCCTTCAAGTCCTTCTCGGCAGACTCCATCATCAAATCAACCTCATGATACTGCTGGTAGAACTTGCTACCGGCAATATCGAAACGGGTAGCGAAATCACCCTTTATCTCAGCCTTCTCGCCTGGCACGCAAGGGAAGTTGAACATCTTTTGTTCCAAACCACGATAGGTCTTTGGTGTCAAGAAAGCACGGTTTGACACTTTGGTAAGATTATCAGAATAGGTAAACTTACCATTTTTAACCAAGATGGTATCCATCTTCACATCACGGCCTTTGAACACGATTACAGAATCGGCTGCAAAATTCTTCAAGTCTACCTTCACCTGAAAGTTGCTCTTCTGAGCCATCGCTGCAGTTGATGCCAGCACCAACGCAGCAGTAAAAATCATTTTCTTCATGAGTACTATGTTTTTTCTTTTATATTTCCACAATAACTTTTATCCATACCTCAATTATATAAGGCATTCCTTACTCCTCATACTCCGTGGTATCCTCGATACCTGCCTCAGCCAGGGCTTCCTTGCGCTCCACGCAGGTGCCACACTTTCCACAATGCTTCTCGCCACCCTTGTAGCAGCTCCAGGTCTCGGCATAATCGATACCGAGTTTCTTGCCGATGGCAGCAATCTCGCCCTTGGTGATGTTGGTGTATGGAGCCACCACGCGAACATCTACGAAGGTGCCAGCCTCGGCAGCCTCATCGATAGCCTTGATAAACTCCGGACGACAGTCTGGATAGATGGTATGATCACCACCATGATTGGCGATAAACACCTTCTTCAGATTGTTGCTCTCAGCAATACCGATGGCAATGCTCAGCATGATACCGTTGCGGAAAGGCACTACGGTAGACTTCATGTTGTCGGCAGCATAGTGTCCTTCAGGAATGGCATCCGCACCTTCCAGGAGTGAACTCTTGAAATACTGGTGCATGAATCCCAGATCAATGGTGATATGCTTGATGCCCAATCTCTCACAATGCATCTTAGCGAAAGGAATCTCCCGCTCGTTATGATTGCTTCCATAGTTGAAACTGATACCCAGGGCTATCTCGTCCTTCTTGTCATAGAGCAGGGTAATACTATCCATACCGCCGCTCACAATAATTACTGAATCCTTCATTTACTTTTACTTTGAACGTTTACCCGAACAGGCAGCGGAACGCCTCTTCCACTTTCCTTACGGGATGAATCTCTATCTGATACTTCTGATGGTCGAAACCATGATAGTTGTATTTCGGAATGATGATGTGCTGGAATCCCAGTTTCTCAGCCTCTGCTATGCGCTGCTCTATACGGCTTACCGGACGGACCTCACCGCTGAGTCCTACTTCGCCAGCCATGCACCACCCCTGCTCTATCGCCGTATCCACATTGCTGCTCAATACCGCAGCCAGCACACTCAGGTCCATCGCAGGGTCAGTTACCCGCAAGCCTCCAGCTATGTTCAGGAACACATCCTTCTGCATCAGCTTGAAGCCAACCCGCTTTTCCAACACCGCCAGGAGCATGTTCAGTCTTCGTTGGTCAAAACCCGTAGCCGAACGCTGCGGTGTTCCGTATGCCGCCGTACTCACCAGAGCCTGCGTTTCTACCAGAAACGGGCGCACACCCTCGATGGCAGCACTGATGGCTACACCCGAAAGTCCGTCATGATCTTCGGTAAGAAGCAGTTCCGACGGATTGCTCACCTGTCTCAATCCTCCCTGCAGCATCTCATAGATACCCAGTTCCGAAGTACTTCCGAATCGGTTCTTGATGCTACGCAGGATGCGATACATATAATGCTGGTCGCCCTCAAACTGGATAACGGTATCCACAATATGCTCCAATATCTTAGGTCCCGCCAAGGTTCCCTCCTTATTGATATGACCTATCAGGATAACCGGAATGCCACTGGTCTTGGCAAAGCGAAGAAGATGGGCTGCACATTCACGGACCTGAGATACCGAACCCGGAGAGCTGTCCACCTCTTCGGTAGCGATGGTCTGGATAGAGTCGATGACGATGAATTCCGGAGCCACCTCCTGGATATGAGAGAAGATTTTCTCCAGCTGCGTTTCACAGAGAATCGTGATATGATCGAAGGGTTGAACCACTTCCTCACCCCTCAGCAGCGCCTGTCCCTTAGCCAGTCGGTCGGCACGCAACTTAATCTGATGGGCACTCTCCTCACCGCTGACGTAGAGAATACGGCGGTCGGTCATGTTCAGGATGGTCTGCAGGGTAAGCGTACTCTTGCCGATACCCGGTTCACCACCCAGCAGGGTGATGCTTCCCGGCACCATACCGCCACCCAGTACGCGGTTCAACTCCTCATCGCGCATATCAATGCGAGGTTCATCAATGGCAGAGATGTCGCGCAACTTCATCGGCTTGGCATCATGGTCGCTATGCTGACCGCCGAACATGGTAGCAGCACCGCCATGTCTCATCGTCATGCCGGCATTCTTAGCCGCCTGCGAGCCGCTATCGCCCGCAATGCGAATCTCCTTGAAAGTGTTCCATTGTCCGCAACTAGGGCATTTACCCATCCACTTGGAACTTTCCTGTCCACAGTTGCTACAAACGTATGCTATTTTGTCCTTTGCCATAAATGTAACTTTTATTCATGCAAAAGTACAGCATTTTTTTCAAGTGACACAACTTTTTTATTTTATTTAAGGTAAAAAACGGGCTGTAGGGATTTTCCCCCACCTATTTAGGGAAAAACCTTACTCCGAGAACAAAAATAGCCCTATCTTTGCACCAGAAATAAGAAACAAGAGTATAAACAATTTTAAAATATACGATTATGAAGAAGTTTATCATAGCACTTGTAGCAATGTTCACCATAACATTCACTACAGCATCAGCAATGAGTTACGAACAGGCACGCCAGCAGGCACTCTTCCTGACTGACAAGATGGCTTACGAGCTGAATCTGACCGACGATCAGTACGAGGCAGCCTATGAGGTGAACCTCGACTATCTGATGGGCATCAATACTTACGATGACCTGTATGGCGTATACTGGCGCCAACGTAATCTCGACCTGAGCTATATCCTGCTCGACTGGCAGTATCGCGCTTTCTGCGATGCCACCTACTTCTATCGCCCTCTCTACTGGGACGGAGGTTACTGGCATTTCGGAATCTACGCACGCTACCCTCGCCGCGACTACTTCTTCTTCGGTAGACCACACTTCTACGTTAGCTATAGAGGCGACCACTGCTGGAGAGTGAACGGCGGAAGAAGCTGGTATCACGGACGTTCATACGGCAGACCATTCGCTGGCGGTCAGCCACGTATGGGAATGAGAGATGGTTTCAACCGTGGTGATTACGGTCGCGGACAATCTTTCGGCAACATGCAGCGCCAAAGCAGCACCCGCACCACAGTAACCAGAGATCGCAACTTCGGCAACGGTTCGTTCAATAACGGTCGTATAGAAAGCAACCGCTACAATAATGGCGGCGGCACTTTCAGAGGTGGCACTTTCGGCGGCGGCACTTTCGGAAGCAGAAGCAACAACAGCCGTTCTAACATGAGCCGCGATTTCACCCCACGTTCTACAACTCCTAACAGCAGTTCGTTTGGCGGTAACCGTTCATTCGGTGGCAGCAACCGTTCATTCGGTGGCAGCAACCGTTCATTCAATGGCGGAAGCAATAGCCGTTCATTCGGTGGTGGAAACAATAGCCGTTCATTCAATAGCGGAAGCAGTTCATCTTCCCGCTCATTCGGTGGCGGCACATCCCGTTCATTCGGTGGCAGCAACCGTTCATTCAATGACGGAAGCAAGAGCGGTGGCGGTAGCTTCGGCGGCAGAAGATAATAGGGAAAGTCAAGAAAATAAAAGAAGCCTCATTTGGAGTTGGTTCAAGCCTGACGTAAAGTTTATTTCAAGCTCAAACCAACCTCAAATGAGGCTTCATTCGTTTTCTTTGCAATTACAATCTGAACTAGTCGTTCTCTTTCAATTGCTATGAGGGCGGTCTCGACGAGAACGGCAAGCTAGCCGAGATCAAATTCCTCCTGTAGTCCACATTCTGATTACTTTCTTTTTATATTTTCCATAGTTGTTAATTTTTCTCCCGGTCTGCGCTAAAAACCCTGCAGATCGGGAGTTTTTTCGTAGAAGGTAACATATACTATTTCCTAAGTATTTTTGTCAAAGTCAAGTTCTTAGACTTATATATACTTTTAGCTTCTTTTGGAGTTACATAATAAACATTGAGTATGCTTAGTTTTTCCTTCAAAACATTGCAGCCATAGGATTTCTTCCCAACATAGGCATTTATCATCCATGTTGTATTTACTTGCTTTAAGTCATTTAGGTACAACTTTGAAGCTCGGGAAACAAAATGCAATTCTTCTGTAATTCCAGTAAAGTTTAACTTAAAACTGAGGACATGATAATCACCCATTTTCTCGTTAAACTCATTGATTGTATAAATCGTAGAGTCATCAACGATTGATTTTTTACAAGGATAGCATCCTTTTTGATTAGAATTACGAGACACGAAAGTAAGTGTTAAAGGAGTCCCTATCAAATTGGCAACATTCTTTTTATGCTCCTGCATAAAAGAATCATTCTGCCATTTTTCCTCATCCAACACTTTTCGTTTTACGTCTCTCTTGCCGTTGGAATCTGAAATTGTATAAACAACAAGAGCGGTACGTTTGTAAGCTTCTGTGCCTTCTATCAACTGCGTAGTTTCTTCCAAAGCAGTAACAATGGAAATCTTTTCAGAATTAGCATCATACTGCTTGTTTCCAAGCACATCGAACAAACAAACTCTGTTTGAGTCTGCTTTATTATTGATTACTTGCGCCTTTGAATTGCCAAAGGCAAAAAGAAGCAAAGCCAAAACTAAAAAATTAATCTTTTCCATCTTTCCAAAGTTTAGAACTTGCATAACCTACAACAAAACCAGCCTTCAAGGATTCCTTTTGGCTATCTGCTTTTTTTAATATAGCACGAGCTATAGCTATTTTCTCTGAAAAATTAACACGCTCTTTACTTTTCATAACCTCATCAGCATTGTTGATAAAGCGAATAGCTTCATCAACATGAAGAGTCGGAATAACCTTTATATCTATTGCCATAATCTTATCTCCTATTATTTAGTTTATATAACTTGCCGCCAAAATTACTCTTTCTTCTCGAAACCACCAAGAAAATCAAAAGAAATCTGCAACTCATCAGCAAATTACTACAAAAAACTGTTAACTATAAACTGCTATTTCCAGGCGTTCCCAGCCCGCAAAATCTGGCGAGACCTTTGATTGGTCCGCCAACCTTATAGCGTAGCAGTTCCGAGCACCGGAGGGCGGTTACATCCTCTCGTCCCTGAGGGCTTCTGTCCCCTACAAGGGGAACCGAAGAGGGTGTAAAGACCATTGAGGATTGATTTTAGAAAACTTACACGATACCAGGAAGTTCAAGCTATTTAATTAAGATTATTATTTCCTTGATTCCGCAATAATAATTCCACGAAATCTTTTATGTTTACAACAAAAATCCGAGGAAATTCAACATCATTGAGAATTTTAAAGTGAGCATCATTACTCACTATACAACTTGCACCAGCAGTAAAAGCACAATCAACGAATTTGTTGTCGTCCTCATCAACTTGAATGAGATGCAACTTATAATAGGGTGTTATGAATTCCACATTCTTTTGACTTAGAATCACAGACACAACATTACTTGCAATATTAGCATTGGTCTTCTGCTCTATGATTTCTAAATACTCCTCGATAATTTCATTTGTAACGCACAAGGTCAATTTACCTTTCAAGAAATCATCCCAAATCTTACGATAAGGACTTATCCTTGGAAGGCTCATCAACAAGCAATTAGTATCAAGAACTATCTTTCTCATTTGCGTGAAGTGCGTAAATGCTCATTACCCCAACTCTCGATGGTATCAAGAGTTATACTTCCATTATCGCACAACTCATCGATTCCCTCATCCACCTTCTTTGCAAAGTATTGAGAGAGAACATTTTCAAGATTATCTAATTCCTGTGGAGTCTTGATATAAGACATCATTTGAAGAATCTTCATCTGAGCAGGGTTAAATACAGTCTGTTCCATTCTATTTCAATTAAACGTTCAACTTTGCCGCCAAAGTTACGCTTTTTTCTTGAAACCACCAAGAAAATCAAAAGAAATCTGCAACTTATCATCAAATTGCTACAAAATCAACTGTAAACAATAAACTATTAACTGTAAACTGCTATTCCCCCGGCGGTCCCATCCCGCAAAATATGGCGAAGACCGCTTTGGTCCGCCAACCTTAGAGCGTAGCGGTTCTGAGCACCGGAGGGCGGTTACATCCTCTCGTCCCTGAGGGTTTCTGTCCCCCAGAACTGGGGGAACCGAAGGGGGCGTAAAGACTATTGAAGAGAGGCTTGGTGAGAAAGGTGGAGCTCCCTTTGGCTAAAGGGAGACGGAGGGATTCGATAACGCATACCCTCCAATCACCCCATAACATACCAACGGTATGAGAAAGGCAATCGCCATACTGCCCGTAGTATCCGCAATATACCCCATGATTACGGGAGCAACCGCTCCACCCACTATCGGCATGATAATCAATGAAGAAATCAGAGAAGTCAGACGATTAAGAAAAGAACGCAATGGTATATGCAGTCATTGATACGTCCCGTTTTCCTTATGCTGGCGAAATGCCAGATGAGGACGACCGAGTCTTCTACGAAGTCTGCCTGAGCAAGGAAGACTCCTTCTTAGTAACAGGAAATCTCAAACACTTTCCAAAAGAACCGCAAGTGATTA
>ERZ1023633.516-NODE-516-length-15547-cov-9.511619_pt1 | contig 15547 bp, 13 predicted proteins | sample MGYA00380333_ERZ1023633 | MGnify/ENA primary metagenome ERZ1023633 (study PRJEB33179, sample SAMN07448972) | human gut metagenome | biome: Human-gut; feature: Human associated habitat; material: Faeces | host: Homo sapiens | place: India: Bhopal | collected...
AGTTTTTCCAAGGGAATCCTGCTGGCACTGATGTTTCTCGGTGCGTGCGCGGGAAGTACCGGTGGTGGATTGAAGATTGGCCGTACGCTGTTGCTTTTGAAGAATCTGCGCAGAAACACACGACGCATTTTGAATCCGAAGCGGGTGGAAGTTGTGCGTGTTAACGGACAGAGAGTCAGCGAATCTGTTTTGGAGAACACAAACACGTATCTGATTGCATATGCTGTAATCGTCCTTGGAAGTTTCCTGTTGATTTCCATTGATAACTTGTCGATGATGACGAATTTTTCCGCAGTTGTTGCGTGCTTTAACAATATCGGACCGGGATTTGATGCGGTGGGACCGACCTGTAACTTTTCAGTTTTTTCTGGATTTTCCAAGGTGGTACTGATCTTTGATATGCTGGCAGGTCGACTGGAAATCTTCCCGATTCTGATCCTGGCAAGCAAGAGTACATGGAGTAGAAGATAATAATTGGGGGAATGATATGGCAGGTAAAGTATATCTGATTGGAGCAGGTCCGGGAGATCCCGGACTTGTTACCGTAAAAGGACTTGAACTGATTCAAAAAGCGGACTGTATTGTATATGACCGGCTTTCGGCACCGGAGCTTCTTTCTTATGCAAAAGCAGATTGTGAACTTATTTATGTAGGGAAAGCAGATCGGCATCACACGCTTCCACAGGAAGAAATCAATGAGCTTCTGGTCACAAAGGCGAAAGAATATGCCTGCGTGGTCCGCTTAAAAGGTGGAGATGTCTATGTATTCGGAAGAGGCGGCGAGGAAGGCACTTATCTTCGGAATCACGGCATTAAATTTAGTGTGGTTCCGGGTATCAGTTCGTCAATCGCGGGAGCAGCTTATGCCGGAATTCCAGTGACACATCGTGGAGTTGCAACCTCTTTTCGGGTAATTACCGCACATAACAGGCTGGATCAGACGACAGATATGGATTTTGCCTCCATGCTGGATGAGAAGGAGACACTGATCTTTCTGATGGGCTTAAGCAAAGTCGGTGAGATCGCAGACGGGCTCATGCATGCAGGACGTTCTCCAATGACTCCGGCAGCAGTGATTTCACATGCAACGACATGTGAACAGAGAACTTGTGTCGGCATTTTGCAGGATATCGAAAGGCGTGTTGCGGATGCGGCACTCACTTCCCCGGCCATGATCGTTATCGGCGATGTGGTACGCCTGCGCGAACAATTGCAGTTTTTTGAAAATCAGCTGCTTTGGGGAAAACGTTATCTTGTTCCGAAAATTGGAAGGAAACCATCACGTCTTGCTGCATTGTTGCGTGTGCAGGGCGCTTTTGTGCAGGAAGTGACCGTTGGTGAGATCGCAGGAATCCATGCGTTGTACGGAGCGGCAGAGCTGGCAGATGTGGATATGTTCTTATTTACGAGCCAGAACGGTGTGGACTGCTTTATGGATAATGTATTTGCTTCAAAGCTGGATGCGCGTGCGCTTGGCAAAGCGAAGATTGCAGCAATCGGAAGCAAGACAGCGGAACGTTTAAAGACCTATGGTCTGCGCGCGGATTTTGTGCCGGACCAGTATCATTCGGATGCACTTGTACCGCAGTTGAAAGAATATATGCAGTATACATTTGGCAATGATCCGTTTCATTCGGTATCGGTATGGTATCCGACGGCGAAGAATGCGGATGATATCCTGATGGATGACCTTGTGGAAATCTGCCAGTGTGGCAGATTGAATGTATATGAGAATAAAGCATGTACATGGAATCTGGAAAATGGATTTTCCGGTTATGACGGAATTTTATTTACCTGTGCATCGTCGGTGGAACGACTGTTTGGTGATGTATCCCGGCAGGAAATAAAAGAACTGGAAAAAAGCACCCGGCTTTATGCCATCGGACCAAAAAGCAGGGAGGCATTGGAAAAAGCGGGCGCTTCCTACGTTGTGGAGGCTTCGAAAAATACGTATGAGGGACTGTTTCATGCAGTATTGGAAGAAGGTGCCCTATGACTTATGCCAATATCATTGTAGATATTTCCCTTGATAAACTGGATAAAACATTTCAGTATGCAATTCCGTCACAGCTGCGGGAGCAGATTCATCCGGGCGTGCAGGTGGATATTCCGTTTGGGAAACGCACATTGACCGGATATGTGGTGGAAGTGACGGAAGAACCGGAATTTGATGTGGACAAAATCCGTCCGCTCATAGGAATTCATGAGGGAAGTGTGCCAATGGAATCCCAGTTGATCGAGATGGCGGCATGGATTCGGAAAAACTATGGCTCCACGATGAATCAGGCATTGAAAACGGTTCTTCCAATCAAAAAGCAGACCAGACATGTAGAGCGTAAAACGGTGAAGCTGCTTCTCAATGAGGCGCAGGCACAGCAGAAACTTGCACTGTTCGAGAGCAGACATTATAAAGCAAAAGCCCGCCTGCTGCGGGAACTGATCGCACAAAAAGAAATTGATTATACTATGGTCACACAGAAACTGAATGTGTCGGCAGCAACGATCCGCAATCTGCAGGAACAGCAGATTCTGCAGATTGAGACAACGACCTGCTACCGGAATCCGGTGCAGCATTTGACACAGGAGGGATATCATCTGACACTCAACGAAGATCAGACACAGGTTGTGGATCGGATTACAGAAGATATGGACAGTGGGCATCCAAAAACATATCTTTTAAAAGGCGTGACTGGAAGTGGCAAGACAGAAGTGTACATGGAACTGATCGCACATGTTCTTGCAGCGGGCAGACAGGCAATCGTACTGATTCCGGAGATTGCGCTGACCTATCAGACTGTGATGCGTTTTTACAACCGTTTCGGAGACCGTGTATCGATTATGAATTCGCGCCTTTCCCAGGGAGAACGTTACGATCAGTATGAACGTGCAAAAGCCGGGGAGATCGACATTATGATCGGTCCCCGCTCGGCACTTTTTACTCCGTTTGAAAGGCTGGGGCTGATTATTATTGATGAGGAACATGAAAATTCATATAAAAGTGAGACATCGCCGCGTTATCATGCAAGAGAAGTGGCAATCGAACGCGCAAGGATAAATCATGCGGCGGTCGTGCTCGGTTCCGCCACACCGTCCATAGACAGTTATTATATGGCGCAAACAGGCAGATATCAGCTGCTTGAAATGACACAGCGTGTAAAAAATCAGGCACTTCCAACCTGTGAAGTAGTAGATTTACGACAGGAATTGCGAGATGGAAACCGTTCCATCTTAAGCAAACGCTTGCAGGAACTTATGGAGGAACGTCTGGAAAAGAAGCAGCAGACGATGCTTTTTTTGAATCGAAGAGGTGTTTCTGGATTTATTTCATGCAGAGCTTGCGGATATGTGGTAAAATGTCCTCATTGCGATGTATCTTTAAGTCAGCATGCCGGTGGCAGAATGGTCTGTCATTATTGTGGTTATGAAGAAAGACAGCCGAAGGTATGTCCTTCCTGTGGCAGTAAATATCTCGGTGGATTTAAAGCGGGAACGCAGAAAATCGAGATGCTCGTAAAACAGAGATTTCCTAAGGCACGGGTGCTGCGTATGGATTTTGATACGACACGCACCAAAGATTCCTATGAGAAAATTCTGCAGGCTTTTGCCAATCAGGAGGCAGACATTCTCATCGGAACGCAGATGATCGTAAAAGGACATGATTTTCCGAATGTCACGCTCGTAGGTGTCCTTGCGGCAGATATGTCACTGCATGTGGCTGATTATCATGCGGCGGAGCGGACGTTCCAGCTTTTGACACAGGCGGTGGGACGTGCGGGACGTGGACAGTTGCCGGGACAGGCGGTTATCCAGACTTACGATCCGGAGCATTTTGCCATTCAGACGGCAAAGGCGCAGGACTATGAGGCGTTTTACCAGCATGAGATCGCGTATCGTAAAATGATGCATTATCCGCCAATCTGGAATATGCTTCTGGTGCATTGCATGGGAAAAAATGAGCAGATCGCACAGCAGACTGCGCAGCTTATGGCAGACAAATTACAGTCTGCAATTAAAAGAAGTGGAAAGCCGGTGCTCCTTGTCGGACCGGCCGATGCGACGATTGCAAAAGTAAATGATATATACCGCAAAGTTTTGTATATGAAAGCAGCGGATTACCAGACGCTTGTGGCACTTAAGGATGCCTTAGAGCAGTTTGGAAAGAAGACGAACGCGTTTTCAAACGTAACTATTCAATTTGATTTCAACCCGTCAAGTGGTTTTTAGGAGGTAAAAGATGGCACTTAGAACAATTCGCGTACAGGGAGATCCGATTCTGAACAAGGTATGCAGACCAATCACAGAGGTTACACCAAAGATCCGTACTTTAGCAGAGGACATGATCGAGACCATGTATGAGGCAAACGGTGTAGGACTTGCAGCACCGCAGGTTGGCATTTTAAAGAGAATCGTAGTCATTGATGTAGGAGACGGACAGGGACCATATGTGATGATCAATCCGGAAATTCTGGAATCTTCCGGAGAGCAGACCGGTGATGAAGGCTGCTTGAGTGTTCCGGGAAAAGCAGGTCAGGTGACACGGCCAAATTATGTAAAGACAAAATATTATGATCTGGATATGCAGGAGCATATTGTGGAAGGAACCGAGCTGTTTGCACGCTGTATGTGTCATGAGTTCGAACACCTTGACGGACATCTTTATGTAGAAAGAGTCGAAGGTGAACTCCATGATGTTGTATATGAAGAAGAGGATGATGAATAATATATGAGAGTAGTATTTATGGGTACACCGGATTTTTCGGTGGGGGTATTAGAAGAAATCATTCGCGCAGGTCACGAAGTGGTTCTTGTAGTGACGCAGCCGGATAAGCCGAAGGGAAGAGGCAATGCCATGCAGTTTCCTCCGGTCAAAGAGTGTGCACTTTCCCATGGAATTGAAGTGTTTCAGCCAAAGAAGATCCGCGAGGATGCGAATGTAGAATATCTGAAAAAATTTGATGCGGATATTTTTATTGTTGTGGCATTTGGACAGATCCTTACGAAAAATATTCTGGATATGCCCAAATATGGCTGTGTGAATGTTCATGCGTCGCTTCTTCCGAAGTATCGTGGCGCGGCACCGATTCAGTGGGCCGTGATCAACGGAGATGCCATCACAGGTGTTACAACGATGCGTATGGATACCGGCATTGACACCGGTGATATGATCGCAAAACGCGAAGTGCGTATTGCGGAGGATGAGACAGGTGGAAGCCTGTTTGATAAATTGGCGGAAGTCGGGGCAAAATTATGTGTGGAGACCATGGACATGCTTGAGAAAGGCACTGCACAGTTCACTCCACAGAACAATGATGCGAGTACACATACTTCCAAGATCACAAAAGAACTTGGAAATATCGACTGGAAAAAGCCGGCCGTGGAGATTGAGCGTCTGATCCGTGGATTAAATCCGTGGCCGAGTGCGTATACACATCTGGATGACAAAGCTTTCAAAATATGGAAAGCAAAGGTAGTAGATGAAGCAAATGATTATGAACCGGGCTGCATTGTGAAGGCAGAAAAAAATGAATTGATCGTACAGACCGGGGATGGACAACTGGCATTGCTTGAAGTGCAGCTTGCTGGAAAGAAACGCATGGATGCAGGTGCATTTATGCGTGGTTATACAGTGGAAGAGGGCACATTTTTTCGCCAGTAGGAAGGAGTAGCCATGTATTTATATTGGGATAGCACATACATTCTTGTAATTATCGGTGCAATCATCTGCATGATTGCGTCTGCAAAGGTAAAGACCACATTCAATAAATATTCCCAGTACCGCAGCATGTCCGGAATGACCGGTGCACAGGCGGCACAGCGTATTCTGAATGCAGCAGGAATTTATGATGTGAAGGTGCGCCATGTATCTGGCAGCCTGACCGATCATTATAATCCATCGAATAAAACATTGAATCTTTCGGATACGGTTTGCAATTCTACTTCGGTTGCAGCCGTCGGAGTTGCGGCACATGAGTGCGGACATGCGATTCAGCATGCGAGAGGATATGTTCCGCTTCGCCTGCGTTCTGCATTCGTTCCAATTGCAAACTTTGGATCGGCACTGGCATGGCCGGTGATTATCATTGGTGCGTTGATGAACAGCCGTTCTTCCATGATGATTATTAATTTTGGAATTTTATTATTCTCGTTCGCAGTGATCTTTCAGATCATTACCCTTCCGGTCGAGTTTGATGCATCCCGCAGAGCAATGATGATGCTGCGTGAGCAGGGAATTCTCGGCGAGCAGGAACTTGGATATACAAGAAAAGTCCTGACTGCAGCGGCGCTGACTTATGTGGCAAGTGCAGCAGCGGCAATTTTACAGTTACTTCGAATTATTTTACTTTTTGGAGGAAGAGACCGTGACTAATACCGTCAATACCAGAGCCCTTGTCTTAGAAATGCTGATGGCCATCAATGAGGATGGACAATATAGTCATCTGGTGCTTCGTGATGTGCTGGACAAATATCAGTATCTGTCAAAGCAGGAACGCGCATTTCTGACAAGGCTGACCGAGGGAACGGTGGAAAAACAGATCACGTTAGATTATGTGATCGACCATTTTTCAAAGACAAAGGTGCGAAAGATGAAACCATTGATTCGCAACCTTATGCGGCTGAGTGTTTACCAGATCATGTATATGGACGGCGTACCGGATTCTGCCGTGTGTAATGAGGCGGTAAAGCTGGCGAGAAAACGCGGATTTTCCGGTCTGTCCGGCTTTGTCAACGGCGTGCTCCGCAGCATTGCCAGAGAGTGGAAAACGGTCGAATTTCCAAATGCCAGTGTCTGCTATTCGGTTCCGGAATGGATTGTAAATACGTGGCAGAAAGATTATGGTAAGGAACGGACGATACAGATTCTGGAGGCACTTTCCACAGAAGCAAAACTTACCGTTCGCACCAATCTACAAAAATGTACGCCACAGGAACTGAAAAAAAGACTGGAAGAGGAAGGCGTTACGGTGACGGAAGTGCCGGAAATTCCATATGCTTTTGCACTGTCTGGATTTGATTATCTGGCAGGACTTGAGAGTTTTCAGGATGGATGGTTCTATGTGCAGGATGTCAGCTCCATGATGGTAGCGGTCGCCGCTGATCCAAAGCCGGAAAATTATGTGATTGATGTTTGTGCAGCACCGGGTGGCAAAAGCACACATATGGCAGAATTATTAGATGGTACCGGTATGGTAGAGGCAAGAGATCTGACTGAATATAAAGTCGGACTCATTGAAGAGAATATTTTGCGTACCGGTCTGCATAATATGAAGGCAGTACAGATGGATGCCACGCTACTGGATGAGGCATCCATAGAAAAGGCGGATGTTCTTGTGTGTGATCTGCCCTGTTCCGGTCTGGGAGTCATGGGAAGAAAGACGGATATCCGTTATAAAATGACAGAGAAAAAAGCACAGGAACTGGCACAAATGCAGCAGCAGATGTTAGATGTTGTATGTGCATACGTAAAGCCGGGTGGAACCATGGTATACAGTACCTGCACAATTCACCGGGCGGAAAATGAAGAGAACGTGGAGACGTTTTTACAGAAACATGCGGACTTTTCACTTGTGTCACAGAAACAGATGTATCCCGGTGAGGTGGGAAGTGATGGATTTTTCCTCGCAAAGATGGTAAGGAGCATGCATGGATAATAAGATTGATATTAAATCGTTCAATTTGGAAGAACTGACAGCATTTATTGAGAAAAACGGTGAGAAGGCATTTCGTGCAAAGCAGGTATACCAGTGGTTGCACGTAAAGCAGGTGGATGCTTTTGACGAGATGACAAACCTTTCGAAAGCATTCCGGGAAAAATTAGAACAGTTATGTTACATAACAGATCTTCATCAGGAGGCAGTACAGATTTCCAAAATTGATGGTACAAGAAAATATCTGTTTCTTCTGGAAGACGGCAATGTCATAGAGAGTGTGCTGATGCGTTATAAGCATGGCAATTCGGTGTGCATCTCTTCGCAGGTGGGCTGTCGTATGGGCTGTCGTTTCTGTGCTTCAACTCTGGACGGACTCGTGCGTGGACTTAAGCCATCGGAGATGCTGGATCAGATTTATAAGATTGGAAAGGATATCGGAGAACGGATTTCCAATGTTGTTGTGATGGGAACTGGTGAGCCGATGGATAATTTTGACAATCTTTTGAAATTTATTGAATTGCTGACGGATGAAAATGGGCTGAATATCAGCCAGAGAAACCTCACCGTATCCACTTGTGGTATTGTGCCACGAATGCGGGAACTGGCAGACCGGCAGCTTGCAATCACACTGGCATTGTCACTGCACGCATCCAACCAGCAGAAACGTCTGGAACTTATGCCGGTTGCCAATAAATATGACATTCATGAAGTGATTGATGCCTGTCGTTATTATTTTGATAAGACAGGACGCAGAGTGACTTTTGAGTACAGTCTTGTAGGGGGCGTCAACGACACGGATGAGGATGCCAGAGAACTTTCACAGTTAATTCACGGTATGAATTGTCATGTTAATCTCATTCCGGTCAACCCGATTAAAGAGCGTGATTATGTGCAGTCAAATGCGGCTGTGATTGCGGCCTTTAAAAATAAACTTGAAAAAAACGGAATAAATGTTACTATAAGAAGAGAAATGGGCAGGGATATTGATGGAGCCTGCGGACAGTTACGTAAGCGATATATCGCTTCCAAAGAGGGGTAGCATTTAATTTTACAGCAAGAAAGGATAAAGCGGATGAAGACGTATTCCATAACGGATACCGGCGCCTTGCGAGAAATGAATCAGGATTATTTTTTCGCATCGGATGACCCAGTTGGTAATCTGCCGAATTTGTATATTGTGGCAGATGGTATGGGTGGCCATAAGGCTGGCGACTATGCGTCGCGTTACACTACGCAGCGTGTGGTAGCGTCCGTATCCAGAGACCCGGGGGAGAAACCGGTTTCAATTATAAAAAAGGCAATCAGCACAGCCAACAAAATTCTAATTGAAGAAGCAGCAGAAGATGAGTCGAAACAGGGCATGGGGACGACTCTTGTTGTCGCGACAATTATCGATGGAAAGCTTTATGTCGCCAATGTCGGTGACAGTCGGCTTTATATTGTAAATGACGATATCCGTCAGGTGACCAAGGATCATTCTCTGGTAGCGGAGATGGTAAGGCTTGGCGAAGTCGATGTTGCGGCGGCCAGAGAACATCCGGATAAAAATATCATCACCCGGGCAATCGGTGCAAAGGCAGATGTAGAAGCGGATTTCTTTGAAGTTGAATTACAGGAAGGAGACCGCATTGTAATCTGTACCGATGGACTGACCAATATGGTGGAGGATGAAGTCATCCGCAATATTGTTTCCTGCGATATTTCGATAGAAGAAAAGACAGAACTACTGGTAAAGACTGCCAACCAGAACGGAGGCAGGGACAACATTACAGTAATGATTATAGAACCATTTATGTATGAGGTGAAAGCATGTTAACAGTTGGTACGTATTTAGCAGATAGATATGAAATTGTAAGTAAGATCGGTGCCGGCGGAATGTCCGATGTATACAAAGCAAAAGATCATGTGTTGGGGCGGTTTGTAGCAATCAAAGTATTGCGTACAGAATTTTCCGAGGACCGCACATTTGTAGCAAAATTCCGCACAGAAGCACAGTCTGCAGCAGGACTTGAGCATCCGAATATTGTAAATATATATGATGTAGGAAGCGAAGATGGACTCTATTTCATCGTTATGGAATATGTGGAGGGCATCACTCTTAAGACGTATATCGAGAAAAAAGGTCAGTTAACATTTAAAGAATCCGTAAGTATTGCCATTCAGGTGGCACGTGGAATTGAAGCAGCCCACAACAAACAGATCACACACCGTGATATCAAACCACAGAATATTATTATTTCCACAGAGGGAAAAGTAAAAGTTACCGATTTTGGCATTGCCAGAGCAGCATCGTCCAATACAATCAGTTCCGATGTTATGGGATCGGTTCATTATTCTTCGCCGGAGCAGGCAAGAAACGGATTTGTGGATGGAAGAAGTGATATTTATTCGCTCGGTATTGTCATGTATGAGATGGTGACCGGACGTGTTCCGTTTGATGGAGATACGACGGTGGCAGTTGCCATTCAGCATCTGCAGGAAGAAATTACACCGCCGAGTACTTATGCATCCAATCTTCCAATCAGTTTGGAGAAGATTATCTTAAAATGTACACAGAAGAATCCGGATCGTCGTTATCAGACAATCGAGGATTTGCTGGCAGATCTGCGCAAGTCACTGGTGAAGCCAAACGAGGATTTCGTTGTGATCGCACCACTTGTGGACAATGGTAAGACAAAAATTATCAGCCAGGATGAGATCAAACAGATCAAAGACCAGAGAGCTGTGGAGGCGCCGACCGAACCGATTCAGACAGAACAGGTTCCGGCATATACGGCATATAGGGAAGAACCTGAAGCAGAGGATGACGATATCGAGGATGAAGCAGAGGAATCCGGTCTGAATCCAAAGCTGGATAAAGCAATGACGATTATGGGCATTGTTGCATTAGCTGTTATTGTAATTGTAATTATTTATCTGATCGTAGGTGCAATGAAACTGATCAATCCGGGAAAATCAAACGAATCACAGACAACCCAGACAGAGACGCAGACAGAAAGCCAGAAAGTTTCTCAGGATACAGAGAAGATGATTGTCGTAGAGAATGTATGTGGCAAGACAAAGGAAGAAGCTCAGCAGACACTTGAAGCACAGGGGTTATACATGTTTGAAGTTGCACAGCAGAAATCCGATCAGCCAGCAGGAACAGTACTGGAACAGGATCCGGCAGGAGGTTCCCAGGCACTCGAGGGATCTACGGTCAATGTTATTGTAGCTGGAGATCAGAATGTAGATTATACGGATGACAACAAAGATTCCGAGGAAGAAAAAGTCGTTGTACCAAACGTGAATGGATATTTGGAGAAAGACGCAGTCAATGCATTGAACAATGCCGGTCTCAAAGTAGTCAAGAATTATCAGTACAGTGACAGTGTGGATGCAGGTAAAGTCATTTCCCAGACACCTGTAGGTGGCAGCAGTGTGGACAGTGGTACTACAGTAACGATTGTTGTCAGCCAGGGACAGAAATCTGTGACGGTACCATCTGTATTGGGAGCGTCAAAGGACAAGGCAAGCAGCAAGCTCACGGGAGCAGGCTTGAAAGTTAATGTAAAAGAAGCATACAGTGATTCGGTTGCGGCAGGCAAAGTTATCTCACAAAGTATTGCCAGCGGAAAGACAGTTCCGGCAGGAACGACGGTGACAATCACCATCAGTATGGGACCGGAAGAAGTAAGTTATAGTTTTTCAAAGACTTATGCAGCTCCGGAAGGCGCAGTCAGTGCATCTTATACATTGACAGGAAACGATGGCGTTAATTATGATATAGGCGACAAAGATGTTTCCGGATCTCTGACAATTTCAGTCAGTGATATGGATTGTGCATCCGGTAAAGTAACCATTACATGGACCATTGAGACCGTGGACGATGAAGGACTTTCAGACACATCCACAAAAACAGAGACACACAGTGTAAAATTTGCAAAACAATAGGTCATATATGCAGGGTAAGATTGTAAAAGGAATTTCCGGTTTCTACTATGTACACGTAGTAGGAACCGGAATTTATGAATGTAAGGCAAAAGGTGTTTTTCGAAACCGCAAGGTAAAACCACTGGTCGGAGACAATGTGGAAATTGTAGTTCTTGATGAGGAAAAGCGCCTGGGAAATGTGGAGAAGATTCTTTCGCGCAAGAATGAGCTGATTCGTCCGGCAGTATCAAATATCGATATGGCGTTGGTAATTTTTGCAGCAGCAAAGCCAGATCCAAATTTTAATTTGCTGGACCGTTTTTTGTGTATGATGGAATACCAGAAGGTACCAGTTACCATATGCTTTAATAAATGTGACCTCGTATCGGGGGAGGAGAAAGAGAAGCTGTGGCAGATTTATGCACCGGCAGGATATGATATTCTCTTTACGAGTGTAAAAACAGGGGAAAATATTGACAATTTAAAAGCATTGCTTGCGGATAAGACAACGACCGTGGCAGGACCATCCGGCGTGGGAAAATCCTCACTGATCAATGAATTGCAGACGGGTGTGCGCATGCAGACCGGAGCTATCAGTGATAAGATTGGAAGAGGAAAACATACCACCCGACATTCCGAAATCATTTCCATCGGCCAGGATACTTATATCATGGACACACCGGGATTCAGTTCGATGGATCTGCCGGGATTTGAAAAAGAAGATCTGTGGACATGCTATCCGGAATTTGTGCCATATGAGCCGGAATGCAGATTTATCGGATGCAGCCATATCGGTGAGCCGGATTGTGGTGTCAAGAACGCACTGGCAGAAGGAAAAATCAATCAGGTACGATACGACAATTATGTGATGCTTTATGAAGAAATGAAAAATATACGTAAATACTAGGAGGAAGTCATGAACTGTTTATCGCCATCAATTTTATCAGCGGATTTTGCCAATCTCGGAGAGCAGATACAGATACTTGACCAGGCAGGAGCCGGCTATGTACACATTGATGTCATGGATGGAAGTTTTGTGCCGAGCATTTCGTTTGGATTCCCAATCATGCAGTCCATTCGCGGATGTACGGAGCGGATGTTTGATGTGCATTTAATGATCGAGGAGCCGATTCGTTATATTGCGGAGTTTGCAAAAGCAGGAGCTGATATTATTACGGTACATGCAGAAGCCTGCAAACATCTTGACCGTACCATTGAGGCAATCAAGGAACAGGGGCTTTTAGCAGGTGTTGCCCTCAATCCGGCGACACCGGTAGAGATGATCCGTCACGTCCTGCCGAAAGTAGATATGGTGCTGATCATGACGGTCAATCCGGGATTTGGTGGACAGCGGCTGATTCCTTATACAATCGATAAAGTACGGGAAGTAAAGAAACTGATCGAGGAACAGGAACTGAAAGTGGATATCGAGGTAGATGGTGGCATCAATCTTTCGAATGTGGAGGAAGTGATGGATGCCGGAGCCAATATTATTGTTGCAGGTTCTGCGGTATTCAATGGAAACATTCAGGAAAATGTTGCAAAGTTTCTTGAAGTGATGTAAAAGAAAGTGAAATTGTTATGAAGTTTTTGATTGTATCGGGTGGTTCATTAAACAAAGAGTTCGTTATGAAAATAGTTGGACAAGGCAGATATGACCGTATTCTTGCGGCGGATTCCGGCATGAATGCATTGTATGCTGCAGCTGTTACACCGGATATTATTATCGGAGATTTTGATTCGGCAGATGAAAAAATACTTGCCTTTTTTCAACAGAATAAAGCGATTGATTTTTGTACCCTGAATCCGGAAAAAGATGATACAGATACGGAGTTTGCAATCCGCGAGAGTATTCGAAGAGGCGCGGATTCCATTACGATCATTGGAGGAACCGGAACAAGGCTTGATCATGTACTGGGAAACATCAGCCTTCTCGGGATTGGCTTTGAGGAACAGATTTCGATGGAACTTTTGGATGAACACAATCGTATCCGCATGATTCAAAAGCCTCTGACATTGGAAAAGGATGCACAATACGGAAAGTATGTTTCGTTAATCCCGTATGGCGGAGATGTGCAGGGGATTACACTGCGGGGCTTCAAATACCCATTGTCTGATTATACGATGGGCGGATTCAATTCTCTGGGAATCAGTAATGAGATAGTGGACGAAAAAGCGGTTATTGAACTGACTAGAGGAAGTCTTCTGGTCATTGAGTCACATGATTAACAGACCATATAAGCATACGAAGGAGAAATTATAATGGAGGCACACGAGAAATCATTTGCTTTTATGAAATGGTGCAATTAGGATTGAAATACCATTCTTTCAGAGAGGACATATGACTATCTGCTTTACACGAAAGATGTCACTGCATTTTATGATGAAGGGAATATCTGGGATGAAACCAAAATTCATACTTATTCGATGTACAAGGAGGGCGACGAGGAGCATTACGGTGCGATGCTGATGGGCATGGAGTCGGATGCCCATGGTGTGATGAATCAGATGGGACACACCCATGACATCCATGCGACACCGGAAAAGGCATCCAGCTTCGGAGGACAGCGCACGGATGGCATGTCAGGTGCAGACGCGGAGGAGGCAATGCGTCTGCTGTCGGACAGTACTACCACACATATGCGGCGCGCAACACTGGATCTGACGGGGACAGAGGCAGTCTGAGGTGGATTTAAAAATATATAAAATGATAAAGGAGGAGAAATAATGATGAAACATTTGACAAACAAAATGAAGCGTCTGCTGACTGCATGTCTGGCATTCGTGATGGTACTCACTGTACTGCCGACGGTACCGGCACAGGCAGCTGCCACAAACGTGACCATGTATGTTGGAGAGACATCATACTACCGCGCCCATGGGATTGTATCCAATGTCACTTCGACAAAAAGTGGGGTTGTAGAGGCTGGCCAAAGTAAGCGGCACGGCTCATCCTCAGAAGTCGAGATGGTTGCAGAAAAAACCGGAAAATCTACAGTTACGGTTAAGACGAATAACGGCACAGAGAAAGTCAATGTTACCGTAAAGAAGCTGGATATGCCGGTAAAGGTAAAGCAACTGTCTCCGTCGAAGATCACATTTGTGGTCGAGAATCATGCCAACAAGGTGTTTGAAAAGGTCGAGATCAGTTATACTTTAAAGGATGCAGATGGCAATGTACTTGAGGAAGATAAAAAGGAACTCAAATCCTTTGACATGTGTGCGAAAAAAACGTCTTACACCAGTATTTATGTTGGAAAATACAGAAAACAGATCGATGCAGCTTCCTGTACTGCTAAGGTGACATATCTGGAGAGCTATCCGGTGACCGTGTATAAGGATGTATCGAAAAAAGTAAAGGCAACGATCAGTGATGAGAAGGAACAAGATGGCACCATACACTATAATGTGAATTTGAAAAACAAATTTAATGATGGCGTGAAGGGTGTCTGCTATATCATGCTCTACGATAAGGACGACAAGCTGATCGGTGTGGAGTATCAGATGATCGTTCTTGGGAAAAAAGGCACGAAAGGTGCTGCAATGAAACGTCAATCGCTGTTTTTGCGGGCCACCTATCCGACATACGATCATATGAAGACCGTTGTTAATGCCAATGCCACTTCAAGGCAGAAAAAGTAAAAATATTGCATCACATAAAAAAGAGGATGTCGTAAGACATCTTCTTTTCTGTGAGTGCGCCTAGCGGCGCACGTTTCTAACGGGTTAAAGTCCCAAATCCGCCCGGTAGTGGGAAGGATATAGCCGAAAGCAAGGGTGTCCTATTCATAGAGTTGCTATGATTAACGTGAGGGGAATCTGAAGGAAGGTGGAGGCAAATCTCCGGTCTGACGAACAGAAATCACATCAGGCTACAGTTAAGGATAAGGTTGCACAACAAGCTAAAGTCCAATAACTACTCGGAATTAACAGTAGTAAATGTGGCAGATATATGGAGAGAAAGAAACGTGTGGTACCAAGGGAGG
>ERZ1023633.517-NODE-517-length-15547-cov-8.101536_pt1 | contig 15547 bp, 11 predicted proteins | sample MGYA00380333_ERZ1023633 | MGnify/ENA primary metagenome ERZ1023633 (study PRJEB33179, sample SAMN07448972) | human gut metagenome | biome: Human-gut; feature: Human associated habitat; material: Faeces | host: Homo sapiens | place: India: Bhopal | collected...
AAGTAAATGTATTATCACCACCACAAAGGAGAAGAATGAGGTAAGTCAAGTCTAATTTCTGCAACAAGCCTTCATCGTGCGGCAACATCTCCTGGTGTGATTGCTCTGAATGTTCGGGCTTATCAATGCGCACAATCTCTATCTTTGAGAACTCATGCAAACGGTTCAAACCACGAACGTCCTTACCATAGCTACCTGCTTCGCGGCGGAAACACTCGGTGTAAGCACAGTTCTTAATAGGAAGTTGGTCTTCGTTAAGAATGACATCACGATAGATGTTCGTTACAGGCACCTCGGCCGTAGGAATCAAATAGAGGTCGTCCACTTCACAGTGATACATCTGCCCTTCCTTGTCGGGCAACTGACCAGTACCGAAGCCTGACGCTGCATTCACTACTGTAGGAGGCATAATTTCGGTGTAACCTGCTTCGCGAGCTTGGTCAAGGAAGAAGTTAATCAAAGCGCGTTGCAAACGAGCCCCCATACCTATATATACAGGGAAGCCTGCGCCTGAAATCTTTACACCTAAGTCAAAGTCAATTAAATTATACTTCTTCGCCAATTCCCAGTGAGGCAGTGCGTCCTTAGGCAATACCGTGTCGTGACCACCTGTCTTTACGACCAAGTTATCATCAGCACAAGTTCCTTCGGGAACGATGTCGTAAGGCACGTTAGGAATCGTATAGAGCAAAGCGCGCTTATCTTCCTCAGCTTGCTTCATTACATCTTCCAATTCCTTACTTCTTACCTTAATGGTTGCCACCTCAGCCTTTGCAGCCTCAGCTTCTTCTTTCTTACCCTCTTTCATCAAGCCACCGATGCTCTTTGAAAGGGTCTTAACCTTTGCGTTCAAGGCATCTAACTCTACTTGTGCCTCTTTGCGCTTATTATCGAAGGCCAACACACCATCGATTGCTTCGCGTGCGCCTTTAAAATGCTTCTTCTCCAAGCCGCGGATAACGGCTTCCTTATCGTCTGTAATTTGTTTAATAGTAAGCATAGCTTTCCTTATTATTGTTTTGTTATGTGCGCAAAAGTAGTAATTTTTTTTTAAACAACGTATATGTAGTACAAAACGCTTTTACTATAAGGAGCAACCAAAAAGTTTTTACAAACTATAATAAAACACAAAAGTGCAGGCTTTTAGTGGCATCGCATTGATTAAATTCGGACATTTACAACATCAATGACTATTCACTAGAACTTGTACGAGTTCACAAAACGTAAAGCCCTATGAAACACGAACTCCCTACCCTTCCCTACGCGTTGCACGAATTGGCACCACGTATGAGCCTCGAGACACTTAACTTTCACTATGGCAAACACTTACAGGCTTACCTCGATAAAGTAAACCAACTGACGCAAGACACCGAGTTGGCCGACCTTCCATTGAAGGACATTATCAAGCAGCAACCCGTAGGTCCATTGTTCAACAATGCAGCACAAGCCTACAACCACATCCTCTTCTTCAAGCAACTTACGCCGCAACCCACCAACATGAGTGCTGCACTAAGCCAAGAGTTAGCTGCACGTTTTGGCAGCGTTGAGGATTTCAAAGAAGCTTTTACTCAAGCCGCTATCAACCTATTCGGTTCGGGCTGGGTATGGTTGGCACGCGACAACAACAATGTTCTACAACTTCTCTCTTCGCCCAATGCCGACAATCCGCTTGTTCACAACATGCGCCCATTGTTATGCATTGACGTATGGGAACACGCTTATTACTTAGATTATCAGAACAGACGCGCCGACTACATTAATAACTTTTGGTTCCTCATTAACTGGCAACGGGTTGAGTCGCGTATGCAAAACGACTGCTTGTTGTACTATTAATTCCCATTACGAATAATTGCGGCCTCACCTTATAATAGGGTGAGGCCGCAATTATTATATCAACATCTTATTTACGTAACGCATCCTGCATAATAAGTCCTGCAATGGTAAAGCCAAAAATAGCTGTAATATGCGAGAGACAACCATTAATCTGTGCCTTAGAGCTGCACCACTCATGATTCAGCAACTCGGGGTCGCCAGGACCATTCTCTGCCTTCGGACACAAACAAGCTGCCGTGCCACAAGCATGACTTTGACCTAAGTTGGGCAACAATTCCTCACTATAAACGCACTTAAACTTACGCGAAGGGAAAGTCTTGTAACGCTTAAAGCGGCGACGCAAAGCTGCGCCTAAAGGACAACCTTTCACTTTCCAAAACTCAGCCACCTCAACCTTTGTCGGGTCTAACTTTAAGGCAGCCCCCATTGACGAGAAGAACTTTGCCTTTGTTCTGCATGCCCTTAATATAAGGAGTGCTTTGTCTTGCAAAGAATCTATGGCATCGACAATGTAATCATAATTCTCAATGTAAAACTCATCAGCTGTGCTTTCAGTGTAAATCTTCTGTAAAGCAGTAATATCGGCCTTTGGGTTAATACTTAACAGGCGTTCCTTCAATGCTTCTACCTTTACCATACCCACCGTTTTCATCGTGGCCATAATTTGTCGGTTTACATTCGTAATGCAAACGCGGTCGGAGTCAACGATAGTAAGGTGTTTAATCCCCGAACGCACCAGGCTCTCGGCACACCAACTACCCACACCGCCAACACCAAATATAATCACGCGCTTCGTTGCCAACACTTCCATTGCATCAGCACCCAATAAGCGTTCCGAACGATTGTATATTGCTTCCTCTATTCCTGCCATGTCGTTGCGAGTTGATTAAAATGATGAGCTAAAGCCGTCATTGAAGCAAATAATGTGTTTGCTCCTTCGCTGGTTAATGCGTCTTCGGGCAAGGGACCTGTATTAACTGCAATCGTAAATATGCCTGCTGCTACGGCTGCCCGCACACCTAATGGCGCATTTTCGACTACCATTGCCTCTTCAGGCTTTACCCCAGCCTTCTCCAATCCCATAAGATAGGGTTCAGGGTGAGGCTTGCCATGCTTTACATCTTTACTCGACACGATTAGCTCTGGCGTGAAATATCCTGGGAAATTATGATTTAAGCGATTGAGCAACGACTTCTGTCCGCTCCCCGTCACAACTACAATCGTCAGTCCTGCTGCTTTTACTGCCTGCAACACTTCCTCTGCGCCTGGCATCTTAGGAGCCTCAGGACAAGCATTAAAGAGGCGGCACTTCTCTTGATATATTTGCTCGACCTCCTCTGGCGTTGCCTCACGATTCCAATAACGATGTGTCAGCAAGTTAATCGTTGAAGCTCCAGTGCGCCCCTCGTTCATATATACTTCGACAGGATCCATTGGCAAGCCAAACTCTGTGCAAACCTTTGCCCACGATGTGGCATGATGAGGCATGGAGTCGAACAGCACACCGTCCATATCGAACAACACCGCCTTTAGCGTAGCCTTGCCCTTACCCGTCTTTTGCCGATAAGCATCTATTTGCTGCTTGAATGTCATATACAATACATAATATAACAAGTTAACGAGGTTACAAGTTAACAAGTTGACGAGTTAACAGGTAAGTTACTCCTTATATATATACTAACTTACCCGTTAACTCGTCAACTTGCCAACTTGTCAACTCATCTACTTTTCGACTCGTTACAAGTTCAAATCAATTACTTCAACTTAGCTTGAATAGCCTCAGTTTCCTTTTCGTAACCAGGCTTACCAAGCAAAGCAAACATATTCTTCTTATAAGCTTCAACGCCAGGTTGGTTGAAAGGATTTACTTCAAGCAACAAGCCGCTGATACCGCAAGCACGTTCAAAGAAGTAAATCATCTGACCCAAATGATATTCATCTAAGCGTTCTACAACCAAACGCATGTTAGGCACGCCACCGTCAACGTGAGCCAACTGAGTACCCAATTCTGCCATCTTGTTTACCTCGTCAACGCGCTTACCTTCAAGGAAGTTCAAGCCATCGAGGTTCTCATCATCGTGAGGGAAGAGCACCTTGTGTTCAGGAGTCTCAACCGAAACAACTGTTTCGAAGATTGTACGTTCGCCCTCTTGAATCCACTGCCCCATAGAGTGCAAGTCTGTCGTAAAGTCAACTGCTGCGGGGAAGATACCCTTGCCTTCCTTACCCTCGCTCTCGCCATACAACTGCTTCCACCACTCGTTCATATAGTGAAGTTTAGGTTGGAAGTTAACCAATATCTCCGTCTTCTTGCCCTCAGCATAAAGAGCATTACGCACAGCAGCATATTGTTCAGCAGGATTTTCTGCAAAAGGCACTTCTGGTGCAGTCAATTTCTCCATATCTGCTGCGCCCTTTACCAAAGCCTCAATGTCGAAGCCTGCACAAGCGATAGGCAACAAACCTACGGGAGTAAGGACAGAGAAACGACCACCCACGTTGTCGGGAATAATAAAGCTCTTGTAGCCTTCCTTATCAGCTGTTACACGAGCAGCGCCCTTCTTCGCATCTGTTACGGCTACGATTACCTTACGAGCCATTTCGATGCCGCGTTGTTCCTCGCACTGCTTGCGAAGCAAACGGAAAGCCAAAGCCGTCTCAGTGGTCGTACCACTCTTTGATATATTGATAACGCCAAACTTGCGGCCTTTCAAGTATTCAGTCAATTCATATAGATAGTCCTCACCAATGTTATTACCTGCAAAGAGCATAACGGGGTTCTTACCATCATTTGTCAACCATTCAAAGCTATTACCCAAAGCTTCAATCACAGCACGCGCACCGAGGTAGCTACCACCGATACCAGCCACAACGATTGTGTCGCAGTTTTCGCGCAACACAGCAGCCGTAGCCTTCAAGTCTGCCAAATGTTCGGGGGTGATGCTTGATGCCAAGTGCATCCAGCCAAGGAAGTCATTACCTGCGCAAGTACCCTCTTCGAGTGCTTTCTGTGCAGCCTTTACACGTGATTCGAGTGCTTCAACAGCACCATTAGCTACAAACTGTGTAGCCTTGCTTACTTCTAAGCGAATATTCTTGCTCATAATATATTATAAGTATGTGCTAGTTTGTTTCGGGGGACAAAGTTAGTGCAAGGCGAGAGAAGTGCAAAAAGAAAATCAAAAAATTTTCTTTTTTGCACTTCCGAGCCGCAGCCTAACTTGCGAAATGCGCCTACGTAACGCGCGCTTTCCAGCACGCATTACGCAGGACCACCCAATCACAACCTATCCAACACCTAAGCCGTTTTTTGCCACAAATGACAACTTTTATAGTATCGCCCTTTCAAATCTCTATAAAATTCTTAATTTTGCCAAATCGAAACGACTAAACACTTAAACAATCTAATCACGCATTTCTATTTTGTTCACTTAATATTTACACATTTATGAGAAAGGTTACACAATCTCTCTTCACACTGCTTCTGGCATTCTTAGCCATTGGCAGTGTATCAGCGCAGACGGTAATCACTTCGCTCGATCAACTGAGCGATAGTAAGGTTTACACGCTCGCTGCTGGACGTGCAGCACTTGATGCTAGCCAGCCCAAGTTTACCAACACCACAGCCGATGCTACAAGCGAAGCGCAACAGTTTGCCATTCACAAGTATGGCGAAAGTGGTTATATCCTTTACAACGTAGGCATCAACAAGTTTGCTAACAAATCAAGCGACAAAGTTGCATTCGATGCTTACACTACCCTCACCACCTTCAACCTTACAGCAGCTACTGACGAAAATCGTTGGATCTTCAACTGCGGATCAGACCGAATTAACATTGGCGGTGCCAATGATCTCTTTATTAATGGCTGGAATACCGACGATGAAGGCAACCAATTCTTGATTACCGAAGTTGGCGACTTGAGCGAAACGGCACAAAACGCAATTACTGAGGCTATCAACAAAGAGGAAGCTTACCACAACATCAACTTCACCAATGCCATCACCTCACTTGACGAGTTGAGTGCCAACAAAGCTTACTACATCTCAACACCTCGTGGTGCTTGGAGCTATAGCCCCACTGACAACGCCGAGGTCTTGACAAGTACTAGCAACACTGCCGAGCGTTACATTGACATGACACTCATGAAGTTCGCCATTCTCAAGTCATCACTTGGCAACTACTACATCTACAACGTCAACAGCCAAAAGTTTGTAGGCATTAACGGCCAAGGAACTTCAGTTACTGATGCTCCAACTTTGGCTGGTAGCATTTTGAATGCCAGCGATGCCCGCAAGGCCGCAGGCTATCCTTGGGTAATTGCTATCAACGGCAAGCAAATAAACGTTACCCCCAGCTATAAGGAAATAGGCGGTATCATCTCATTCTGGAATGACGTTAACGACGAAGGTAACGCAGTAGCCTTTGCCGAAGCTGGCGACATCAACACCGACGCTGCAATGTCAGCAATTGAAGCTTTCGAAGGTGAAAACGAAATGCTCAGCACAGGCGTATCTCCTCGCAACGGCTACAGCTTCAGCGTGTTCCCTGAAGTAGAAATTGATTTTAACAACACTCCCACCTACAATGGCGGCATCACGATTAAGAAAGACGCCGCTGAACTTGGAGAAGGTTATCATATTAGCGTCACAACTGACAGCGATGCAGCCTACATTTCTTTAACAAAAGGCGAAGTCCCCGTTGCCGAAGAAGGCACTTACACAATCACCATTCCCGCAGGGACATTCAAGAACGACAAGGGGTTAACTAATACAGAAGCCATCGAACTTACTTACACCATTAAGGCTGATGCTCCCTCAGGACCACTTAGCGTAGTAAGCGTTACTCCCGACGAGCTTGGTAACGAAGATGCTACATTCGAAGCCTTCCCCGAAGTTAGCGTTACCTTCAACCGCGAAGTTACCGTTGACGAAAGCAAGACTATCAGCGTCTATAGCATGTTAGGTGGTGGCCGTGGCATTAAAGTTTCTGCTAAGGTAAGCGACGAAGATGCCAAGACTGTTATCATTACCACTACAGGCGTAACTGAAAGTGGTACGTACACCATGATTATCCCCGAAGACATCTTCGTCGACCAATATGGTCAAGGCAACGACAAGAACGAAGTAAGCGTTTACATTGAAACTCCTGCCAACACGTTCTTGCCTAATAGCATCACCCCTGCTGACGGCAGCACAGTCAACGCTATTAGCACAATTAGTCTTTCATTCACCGAGCCTGGTCTTGTTCGCGAAGATCGCGTCGCTAACATCAAGGTCGTTAACGCTGCAACTAACGAAGAAGTTGAAGGCAAAGTAATCAGCGCTGAGTTCCCCTTCACCATCAACGGTAAAGATAACTACTCTGACATCGTTATCACTTTCGACAATATTGTCGAAGCAGGTAAATACATCATCACCATTCCCGAAGGCCTCGTTTACGATAACTTTGCCGACGAAAATGAAGATGACTACGGCGTATCATTCGGTGCTACTTATAACCCCGAAATCACAATCACACTCACCGTTGACCCCACACTCACAAGCATCAATAGCGCTAAGGCCAACACCAACGCTAAGAACAACATCTACACTATTAGCGGTATGAAAGTAAACAAAGCCTCACAAGGCGTATTCATCATCAATGGTAAGAAAGAAATCGTAAAATAACACTACTTCCCTTGATGCATTAACTTAAATAGCCAGTTTGTAAGCACATATTACTTACAAGCTGGCTATTACTTTTGATTCTGAAGTCGTCTAAACTTTTATGAAGTTCAAGATTTGCCTTTATTTTTGAAGCGATTTTGGGCATTGAAGAGGGAGTGTAGCGAGCTACACGACCGATGAAAGGTCAAAAAGCGGTCAAAAAGAAAGGTAAAGATTGAATTTAGAAGAGATAAAAGTTTAAATATAATCTTCGTCAGAAAAGTTTAGACGACTTCTCTATATTCACGCGTTGCTTACACGCTCACCGCACCTTTTTCAGAACGGGAAGAGCAAAGGCAGAACTATCAGCATAACAAGTCCCATTATTACTTGAAGCGGAATACCTACCTTTATATAATCCATAAATGAGTATCGTCCCGCTTGCATCACCAACGCATTAGGGGGCGTAGAGAATGGAGAAGCAAAACACATACTTGCCCCTAACGTTACGGCAAACAAGAAAGCATAAGGACTTATCCCCATCTCTGCCGCCGACGACAAAGCGATAGGTGCCATGAGAACGGCCGTAGCCGTATTGCTAATAAATAGCGTGAGCAGCGATGTGGTGAAATAAATACCTGCCAACAAAGCCACAGGGCCGACCGCTCCCAAACCGTCTACCAAGGTATGCGAGAGTAAAGCCGAGGCTCCTGTTTTCTCTAAAGCAACCGACATGGGCATCATAGCAGCTATCAGCACCAAACTCTCCCAATTTATGGTCTTATAAGCCGCCTCAACATTTCGAAAACAACCACACAACACCATTAACACAGCTGCCAACAATACTGCCGTAACTGGCGCAACGGGTATAAAATCGAACACCATCATAGCCACCATGAGCAATAAGATAGCCCCAGCCAAGGGAGCACGATAAGTAAGGGTCACCTGTGCAGCTTCAGCAAGTGGTTGTCCCAATACGACCCAGTCGTCCTCCTCACGCTCAAGGCGTGCTATGTCACTCCAATTGCCTTGCACCAACAACACGTCACCCACCGAAAGCACCTCGTCGGCCAATCCCTCGCGAATGTACTTACCCTTCCGACGAATGGCCAACACATTAATATGATACTTCGCACGCAAAGCGGTGCTCCGAATCCTGCGCCCCACTAAACGTGACCCTTGCAACATTACCAACTCCGCCAAACCTATATCATAGAATTCTAACTGCGTCTCACTGCTCTCGTCTTTGTCAGCAACCTTCAATTCATTCAGTTGATAGTCAGCGAAAAATGTTTTTAAGCGGTCACGACCGCCCGACAGGTAAAGCACATCACCAGTCTCAAACACCGTATTGGCATCAACCGTAGTCTGGCTTACGTTCTTCATCAATCGCGTTTGCGCCATACGTTCTTGTCGACGTTCTAAGATAGTCAAGCCGTACTGATTGTATAAGTCGACATCAGCCATTTTCATACCCACCAAGCGCGATGTTGTATCCAACTGACAACGCGTCAGTTCTATGTCAAGACCATACTCTCCTACGAGATCATTTAGACTCTTACGGCCACGACTCGTCTCCTCCGCTTCATCTCGTTTCGATAAGAAATACTTACTCAACGGCCACAAAACAAGCACACCGACTATAATGCACACCACGCCAACGGGTAAAAACGAGAAGAACGACAGTCCTTCATGTCCAGCCTCGATCAACGCTTCATCTATCACCAAATTGGGCGGTGTACCTATCAATGTCAGCATACCTCCCATACTACTGGCAAAAGCCAAAGGCATAAGCAACGTGCGAACGTTCGTCCTCGCACTCGCTGCAATACTCACTACAATAGGCAGCATCAGCGCCACCGTACCCGTATTACTCACGAAGGCTCCGATAACGGCCGTCACCGACATGACCAACAAATAAATAGATCCACTGCTTTGCCCCGCCAACGCCATAATGCGACCGCTCATCATCTTGGCCAACCCCGTCTGCAACACGGCACCACCTACGACGAACAACCCCGCCATCATCACTACCACAGGACTTGCAAAACCTGCCAATGCCTCTGCAGGCGTCAACACGTTCGTAAGTACCAACGCTAACAAAGCACAAAGTGCTACCACATCGGCACGCACCCGACCGATAGCAAAAAACACAGCCGAAACGGCTAATACTACAATTGGAATAATCATAACGTATAATAGTCGTTTTATAGCCTCTCCTCTATCCCCCTCCCCGACCAGGGAGGGGATTAGGGGGAGAGGCTGTTGTTATTTCCTTTCTATTTCCCGATGCACTATCCTCACATCCTTGATAATCAAGCGCATTGCACTTTAATCGGTACGGACGAAATTTCAACATTTAGCCGAACATTCTCAGAAAGTTCAAATCCTTGATATTCAACCGTTGCACATATCCTGTCGTACCACGCTTATTCTTTGTACCATTTGCGGTAGCTCTGATATGGCAAAGGTAGTTATAATCAATGAAAATCGAGCAGAAAGTAGTTGGATTTTGATTGTAGAGCCTTGAATTGGTGCTATTTTGTTTAAAAATAGATGTAAAACGCAATAACATGGATGATTATTTCCGTAATCTTTCTTGATTATCCAAGATATTTTTTACCTTTGTAGACCAAGAAACACATGAAAGGATATGGCAAAGAAAGATATCAATCGCATCAAGATAGTATTGGTTGAAAACAAAAGGACAGCCAAGTGGCTGGCAGACGAATTGGGTAAAGACCCTGCAACAGTGAGTAAATGGTGTACCAACTATTCGCAACCAAGCCTCGAAACACTTGTACAAGTGGCAGAGGCACTTGATGTGGATGTCCGCTCACTCATCGTGCAGACAAAGAAAAGCCGGATTGAGATAGAAGCAGAGAAACTTCTCAATATCTCGGCAAATCAGTAGAACGAATACAATAAAGTGATTATGACAACAAAGGAAATTGACGAAAAGTCGTTAGATAATGCCCACCGTCTCTTTGAGTCGGGCGATATAGACAAAATTCCTGTAGGTACTACGGCAGGGCTTCGACAGATACATCATTATTTGTTTGAAGGCTTGTATTCTTTTGCTGGTGTTGTTCGTGACAAAAATATCGCCAAGGGCGGTTTTCGCTTTGCTAATAGTCTTTATCTTGAAGCAGCCCTCGCTGCTGTAGAGAAAATGCCTGAAGATACCTTCGAACATATCATTGAGAAGTATGTTGAGATGAATGTGTGCCATCCTTTCATGGAGGGCAATGGTCGTTCCACCCGCATCTGGCTCGACATGATGCTCAAACGCTCTCTTGGTAAAGTGGTCAATTGGCAGTATGTGGACAAAGACCAATACCTCTCGGCCATGGAACGTTCTCCCATCAACGACCTCGAACTGCGATATCTGCTCTGTCAGAACCTCACTTCCGACACGGACAACCGTGATGTGATATTCAAGGGAATAGAACAGAGTTACTATTATGAGGGGTATGAGAAGTAAGCTGCACGCAATTGAATGTACGTTTAGCCAAAGAAAAATATGATAACAAAAGACAACATTAAAAAGGTACTTTCCTTTCTCGGCTTTGAAAAAGAAACTGTAGGTGAGAAGATATAATTATGGCTAACAATAACAAGCAACAATACATAGACTTCGAAGCCTACGAGCGTGTGGCAGAGCCACATAAGCGCGAAAGGGCTTCGGCATGGCGCACGGCTATCGGTCTGCAAGATGTTGACGGACTGAAGGTGTCTGACTATCTGAAAGAGACGGCTGTCAGACACATTGAGGGCGATATTACCATTGATGATGTGCGCGAACAGTTGAAGTCGTATTATGTCAACAAAACTACGCATGACGAGGACGATGCCGAAAAGGAAGAGGCCGACCGTGTGGCTGCCAATATAGCCAAGCTACTGAGCGAGAAGTCTTTTTCGTTTACAGCATTGGAATTTCTAAATATCCATAGGCACTTGTTTGAGGGTGTATTCAAACATGCTGGTGAGGTGCGCCCCTATGACATCAGCAAAAAGGAATGGGTGCTGCAAGGCGATAGCGTTGTGTATGGGCGTGCGGCCGACATTATGATGGCGTTGCGATATGACATTCAGCAAGAAAAGGACTTTAGTTATAAGGGACTGTCAACGGATGAAATTATCAGTCACATTGTAGATTTCGTCACCTTGCTATGGCTGAACCATCCGTTTCGTGAGGGCAACACACGAACAACGGCCGTGTTTGTCATCAAATATTTGCGCTCTATCGGTTTCAATGTGGACAACGATTTGTTTGCCGACAACTCTTGGTACTTCCGCAATGCCCTTGTTCGTGCGAACTATCGCAATCCGTCAAAGGGTATAGAGCCCAACAAGTCGTTCCTCATCAGGTTCTTCCGTAATTTGATGTTGGGCGAACATCATGAACTGAAGAACCGTTATATGCTTATAGGGTATAGCGATACTGACGAACCCCATACAAGTACCCATACAAGCACCCATACAAGCACCCATACAAGTTTTGACGAAACGGCATCTACGTTATCTGAAAATATAAAACGTTTACTTGTTGCGATTGGCACAGATGAAAAGAGCGTAAAGGAAATGATGGAGGCGGTCGGTTTGAAGAATCGTCCCAATTTCCTTGAATATTCTCTTACGCCAGCCATTACTGAAGGCTTGGTAAAAATGAAATATCCAAACTCGCCTCGTCATCCTCGCCAGAAGTATTTGCTGACAGTGAAAGGATTGGCAACTTACAATGAATTGGAAAAAGCGGTGAGATAAACTAATCATCAATCAATATTCTAACATGGATTTATCACGTCATTTCATATTGCTCAACGGAGAGCCTAAGACTTTGCAAATCGACTCAATCATAAGGAATGGGGCGAGTGGCTATCGTGTGCGGTTTAAGAACAATGGGAAGAGCTATAACTATGGAATGGACAAAGTTGTATGGCTCAGCAATCCAGAGTGGCTTGACCCTACAAATAGCCATGTATTTATCGGAGGCTCAAAACAAAACGATATCAAGGAGATATGGAAATTCAGTTGTGGCACGAATTGCTATTGGCGAATAACACACCTCAATGGCTATGTGCAAGAAGGTGATGAAAGTAAAATTGTCGTCGTGACATCTTGCCTGGCAGAAGAGACAAGTAGAGATACTCTTGCCTACTTGAAGAATGTGGCCATCATCAATCCTCTTGGCAAGGATAGAGACCATGAGGGCATCTTGGCTGACATATACGCCCAAGTGGAATTCGTTGACACGAAATCTGCAGCAGCTTGCTACCTTAACCCCAAAGCGCACAAGTCAAAATGTTTGACACATGGCGACTTGATCTATCCTTTTGGATGTAATGCAAGTCAAAAGAAAGCTGTTGCCGCAGCTTTTGAACATCAGATGAGTGTGATACAAGGCCCTCCTGGAACAGGCAAAACACAGACTATATTGAACATCATTGCCAACATTGTATGTCAGGGGAAGACCGTACTGGTGGTGTCAAACAACAACTCGGCAACAACCAATGTAATGGAGAAGTTGGAAAAGTATGGCACTTCATTTATTGTCGCTTCTCTTGGAAGCAAAGAAAACAAAGAGGCATTTATTGCACATCAACCATCTGTCCCTACAGAATGTGGCACATGGGGAATGCCAATGTCAGATTCTATAAATAACAGACGAAGGCTGTACGCAACTTCGCAACAGCTTGACAAAGTATATGACTTGCAGAATGAGCGTGCTGTATTGTTGCAGGAACAACAGGCTGTTGAACTGGAATGGAAACACTTCTGCATGGACAACCGCTTGGATAATAATGCGATTGGGCAAAATCATATAAGTTCCAAGCGCATAATATCACTATGGCTGGAATTTCAAGCCTATACAAATGGGGAAAAGCCAGAACCAACTAGTTGGTTTTCAAAATGGAAGGAAAAGATAAAGTGGTGGTGGATGAAATGGATTTGCAGGCATAGGCTGCATATCGTGAGTTTGTTTGATAAGAATAACCTCACACCGCTTATCAAGGAATTGCAAACTCTTTACTATCAAAATCGGCTTGAAGAAATAAAGCATAGGATAGCTTTAATAGAAAACAGGCTGGCTTTGTATGACTCAAAAGACTTGACAGAAACGTTGACGGGCATATCTATGTCGCTGTTCAAATCCACTTTGTGTACCTACTATGCGAAGCATGAACGCATGACTTTTGCCGACACCAAAGACATGAGAAGGTATGGGAAGGATTTTATGCAGCAATATCCGGTTGTTCTGAGTACAACATTTTCTGCCCGGTCGTGTATGTTTACAGACAAGCCTTACGATTATATCATTATGGACGAAGCTTCACAAGTGTCAATAGATACAGGTGCTTTGGCTCTGACTTGTGCAACTAATGCTGTTATTGTTGGGGATGTGCTGCAACTCCCAAATGTTGTGACAGATGAAGACAGACTGAAACTCGATGCCGTTATGAAGCAATATCATATTGCTGAAGGTTATGATTGTGCCAAAAACAGTTTTTTACAGTCTGTATTGGATGTGACAAAGGATGTTCCTGAGACTTTGCTGAGAGAGCATTACCGTTGTCATCCTCGTATCATCAATTTCTGTAACCAGAAGTTTTATAGCGGCAACCTGCTCATCATGACAGAGGACAAAAGTGAAGGAAATGTCCTTACTGCCATAAGGACAGTCAAAGGCAATCATGCCGTCAATCACTATAATCAGCGAGAGATTGATGTAGTTAAGGAAGAAGTTATGCCAGCTCTGAAAGATTATGACAGTATTGGTATTATCTCTCCATACAATAATCAGGTGGATGCATTTAACAGACAGATGGTTGGAACTAAGGCTGGTACCATTCATAAATATCAAGGCCGCGAGAATGATGCTATCATCATGAGTGTGGTGGACAATCAGATTACTGACTTTGCTGATGATGCCAACATGCTAAACGTGGCTGTGTCAAGAGCCAAGAAGAAATTTTGCCTTGTGATGACAGGCAATGAGCAGGAAAAACACGGCAACATTATGGATTTGCTTGATTATATAGCTTACAACAACTGTGCGATAACAGAAAGTAAGTTAGCTTCCATTTTTGACTGTCTGTATGAGCAATACACAAAGCAGCGTATGTCATTCATCGAAAATAATCCACAAGTATCTGAACATGTTTCAGAGAATTTGACTTACGCTATGCTCAATGAAATTATTTCATCAGACAGTAGGTTCAATGTCCTTAAAGTATTGTGCCATGTTCCACTTCGGCAGGTAGTGAAAGACACTTCGTTTATGAGCGAAGAAGAACTGAGATATGCTGCAAACTATAGCACTCATCTGGACTTTTTGATAATCAATAGAGTTACTAAGCTGCCTGTTCTTGCTATAGAGACTGATGGATATTCATATCATAACGACCAAACCAAACAACATCAACGTGATTTAATGAAAGATCATATACTTTCATGTTATGGTCTTCCTTTGTTAAGACTTTCAACCAAAGGGAGTGGTGAAAAAGAAAAAGTGTTTTCAATGTTACAACAATTGACATAAAACACCCCTATTCTTCCAGAGCTTGCTCCACGAAGGCGATCAGTCGAGGAACTCCGAGGATGCTTGGCTTGCACAAGAACTCCTTTTGGAGAGGCAGCCTGATGCGGTTTTCAAAAACCGGTAATTAGGCTTACCGATTTTTTAAATCGTTGTTTTAGCGGCATCGAGATAGCTCGTTGGAAAAGTAAAAGCCAGTGCTCTTTGTGCATCTTATGTGAGGTGCGCATTGAGCATTGGCTTGACATTTATGAACAATTATTGTTTCTTAGCCTCTGTATGAGCCATTCAAGAAAGGGACAATCTCGGTTGTCTCTTTCAATCGGTCACCGATACGCTTGCCGTACACCTCTGAGGATGGTTGCGATATTCCACTTCAGCCGAGATGGCTGCCATCAGATACTGAGCTACCAATTCGCTGTTCATTGGCAACTTAAAACGAGCCTTCATAGGCTTGCGGTGAAGTAGCTATAACTTCAATACTTCGTTTACTTTCATAATTTTGCGATGCAGAAAGGTTACTTTCC
>ERZ1023633.522-NODE-522-length-15470-cov-7.834901_pt1 | contig 15470 bp, 11 predicted proteins | sample MGYA00380333_ERZ1023633 | MGnify/ENA primary metagenome ERZ1023633 (study PRJEB33179, sample SAMN07448972) | human gut metagenome | biome: Human-gut; feature: Human associated habitat; material: Faeces | host: Homo sapiens | place: India: Bhopal | collected...
GAAGCATGTTTGCAAGCCAAAACATCATCACTTGAAGATTGTAAACATGCCATTTACGATGCGTAAACATGGCATTTACGATGCGCAAACATGGCATTTACGAAGCACGATGATGGTTTCTTTGCCAAGATAATTCACTACAAATATACAACTTTTATCTTTTATAACGAACAAAATCTTGTGTTTTTATGTTTTTATCTTTTATAACGAACAAAATCTGTATTTTTCATACTTTTATCTTTTATAGAAGATAAAAGTGCCTATACATACGGAAAGAATAATAGTTTTTTTAACTAAAGATTATCTATATGGTAACATTATTTCCATTTACCTCGCTATTTTTGCAGCAGAAAATAACAACAAACTGTAATCATGAGCATTATGGAAAAGAACATTTACCTTATCGACAGCCGCAGCACAAAGCAACAGGCAGTCATTGGCAACTTCGTGAAGACCTCTATCCTCAACGACATCGTGAAGAAAACATATAGCCTGTGGAATAACCTGAAAACGGCTTGCCTCAACAGCTACGCGAATAAGGTTAGCCTCAACAGCGGCATAAAGAAGATTTGCCTCAACAGCGAGAAGGAGATTAGCCTTGACAGCGAGAATAAGGTTAGCCTCAACAGCTGCATGAAGGAGGTTTGTCTCAACAGCAAGAAGGAGATTAGCCTTGACAGCGAGAAGGAAATTTGCCTCAACAGCATGAAGGAGGTTTACCTCAACAGCTGCATGAAGAAGTTTTGCCGACCGATAGAGGGGCTTTGCTCTTACTATTCTAATGTGTTGGACCGTAAGCTGACCATGCGCCAGACATGGCTTCTTATCAATGCTCAGTTGGCCTTCGGCGCTGCCTTCTTTCCCGTGGAAGCCCCTTGGGTTGTTCGCATCGGTTGCCTGGTGTGGGTGGTATCGGCGCTGCTGAAGTGTAAGAGGGGGCTTAAGTGAAGAGGGTTCTTAAGTGAAAAGTGAAGAGTGAAGAGTGAAGAGTGAAGAATTCATGTGCCTTGATTATTGTGAAGCAAAGCTATTGAATTCTTCACTCTTCGTTCTTCACTCTTAACTTTAAGCCACTCTTCACTTTTCACTCTTCATTCTTCACTCTTCACTTTTCACTCTTCACTTAAAACATCGTAGCCACTCTTTTCACCCCACTGACAAGAGCATCGATCTCCTCTTTTGTGTTATATAGGGCGAAGGAGGCACGCACCACACCCTGCACGCCGAGACGATCCATGACAGGCTGGGCGCAATGGTGGCCTGTGCGCACGGCTATGCCGAGGCGGTCGAGCAAGGTGCCCATGTCGAGATGATGGATGTCGCCAACGAGGAACGACACGACAGCGTCCTTGCCAGGGGTGGTGCCGAAGAGACGGATGCCGGGGATGGTCTGCATCTGCTCCATGCAGTAGGCGGTGAGCTCGCGCTCATGAGCCGCGATGTTGTCCATGCCGAGGGCCGACACATAGTTGAGAGCGGTGGCAAGACCGTGGGTAGCCACATAGTCGGGGGTGCCTGCCTCAAACTTAAACGGCAGACGCTCGAAGACCGTGCGCTCGAAGCTCACGCTCTCAATCATCTCGCCACCACCCTGATAGGGCGGCAGACGGTCGAGCCACTCTTCCTTGCCGTAGAGCACACCCACACCTGTGGGGCCATAGATCTTATGTCCACTGAAAGCGAAGAAGTCGCAATCGAGGTCCTGCACATCGACCTTGAAATGGGGTGTCGACTGTGCTCCGTCCACCAGCACAGGCACGCCGTGTTCATGAGCAATGCGCACAATGTCTTTCACGGGGTTCACCGTGCCGAGGGTGTTGCTCACATGCGCCACGCTAACGATTTTCGTGCGGTCAGAAAACAGCTTCTCATACTCGTCCATGAGCAGGTTGCCACTGTCGTCGATGGGTATGACCTTAAGAGCGATGCCGCGCTTTGCTGCCTGCAGCTGCCACGGCACGATGTTAGAATGGTGCTCCATGACGCTCACGATCACCTCGTCGCCATCGCCCATAAACTCTTCACAGAACGAGCTGACCACGAGGTTTATGCTCTCGGTGGTGCCGCGCGTGAAGATAATCTCCTCGGTCTTGGGAGCGTTGATGAAACGGCGCACGGTCTCACGCGCCGCCTCATGCAGGTCGGTGGCCTGTTGCGAGAGATAATGCACGCCACGGTGCACGTTGGCGTTGACATTAAGATACTCGTCGCGCATGGCATCGAGCACACAGAGCGGCTTCTGTGTTGTCGCCGCGTTGTCGAGATAGACGAGCGGACGGTCGTAGACGGTGCGAGAGAGAATAGGAAAATCGTCTCTCACCTTTTGTATGTTGTACATCTTTTTTCTTTTTTATTTCAAAGCCTTTATAGGCCTCCTTTGATAGGCCTTTATAAGCCTACCTAAGCACTGTTGAGCCTTTTTATAAGCCTACCTAAACACTGTTGGGTCTTTTTATAAGCCTACCTAAGCCTTTCTAAACCGAAGGGAATTAGAGAGCGAGAGCGGCAAAGCTATTGAATTCTTCACTCTTCGTTCTTCACTCTTCACTTAATAAGCTCTTCATTTGCACATCTTGCATCCCTCACACTTTGTCAGTTCGCCTCGGAAGCGTTTTTCGACAAGATAGTGAAGGCGGTCGCGAAGCGGTTCGAGCTTGATCTGGTCAATGACCTCGTTGATGAAGGCAAACTCAAGCAGCAGCTTGGCTTCCTTCTCGCTAATGCCACGCTGACGCATGTAGAAGAGAGCGGCGTCGTTGAGCTGACCCACGGTGGAGCCATGTGAGCATTTCACGTCGTCGGCATAGATCTCGAGCATGGGCTGTGTGTACATGCGTGCCTCCTTTGTGGCACACAAGTTCTGGTTGCGCTCCTCGCTGACGGTCTTCTGCGCTCCGTGACGCACGAGCACGCGGCCGGCAAAGGCACCTGTCGACTTGTCATCGAGCACATATTTGTAAAGCTCATGACTTGTGCAGTGGGGCACCTGGTGGTCGATGAGAGTGTTGTTGTCGATGTGCTGTGCCTTGTCGGCAATGACGCATCCGTTGCACCAACACTCTGCTCCCTCGCCCTTGAGCAACACGTCGAGACGGTTGCGTGTCGTGCCGTTGTGCAGCGTTATGACGTTGTGGTTAACACGGCTGTCGGCCTGTTGCTCAATGTAGACGTTCGACACACGCGTGTTCTTATAGTGGGTCTCCTCCATGCAGTAGAGGTCAAGCGATGCGTTGCGTCCCACATAAGCCTCAATGACCTGTGTTGCGAGAAACTCGCGGTCGTCGGCAGCATGGTCACAGAACAGCAGTTTGGCTTCAGCGCCCTCCTCCATGACGATGAGCACGCGACGGTTCACCATGAGCGGCACGTCAGAGCGCAAGATGTTGATGACCTGTATGGTGCGGTCCACCTTCACGCCCCGCTTCACATAGACGAGCAGACCGTCCTGTGCCAGCATGGTGTTGAGGGCCGTTATGCCATCCTCGTCGGCATGTGCGAGCTGCGCATAATGATCAGCCACAAACTGCGGGTTCGCCTGAGCATAGGCAGCGAGCGAGTCGACCACCACGCCCTCGGGCAGGTTCTCCTTGGGCTGCAGGGCAGCGCGGAACTGGTCGTTAACGATAAAATAGAGCGATGTGCTGAGGTTCGGCACGTCGCAACGGAACGCCTTGTAGGGGTCTACAGGAATCTCCAGACGGTTAACGTTGACGCCATAGTCGGGTGCGAACAGCTCGTCAACGCTTGTATATTTGTATCTCTCTACCTTTCTTGAAGGGAACCCTTGTCGCTCAAACTGTTCGAAGGCAGCGTCGCGCACGGCGTTTAGCGGTGCGGCACTGTGAGCGCAGATCTGTTCTCTACATTCGCGGTAGAGGTCGATGTATTGTTTTTCGCTGTGCATTGTTTCGTTTTTTTATTATAAAATCAAAAACTCTACTCCACTTCCGCCTTTATCCAGTCGTATCCTCTCTGTTCAATCTCCTTAGCCAGTTCAGGTCCGGCAGTTTTCACGATGCGGCCTTTGTAGAGCACATGCACGACGTTAGGTTTGATCATGTCGAGCAGACGCTCATAGTGGGTAATGACGATGGCCGATGTCTCGGGCGTGTGCATCTTGTTCACGCCATCAGCCACGATGCGCATGGCATCGACATCCAGACCCGAGTCGGTCTCGTCGAGGATAGAGAGCTTTGGCTCGAGCATGGCCATCTGGAAGATCTCGTTGCGTTTCTTCTCGCCGCCGCTGAAACCCTCGTTCACCGAGCGTCGTGTGAACTTGCTGTCAAGCTCCACCACCTTGCGCTTCTCGTTCATGAGCTTCATAAACTCGGCAGCCTTAAGCTCAGGCAGTCCCTGATACTTACGCTTCTCGTTCACGGCAGCCTTGAGGAAGTTGGTCATCGACACGCCCGGAATCTCTACCGGATACTGGAACGAGAGAAACAGTCCCTCGTGTGCGCGGTCCTCTGGCTTCATGTCGAGCAGGTTCTTGCCGTTGAACAGAGCCACACCCTCGGTCACCTCATAGAGAGGGTTGCCTGTGAGCACGGCGCTGAGTGTCGACTTGCCCGAACCGTTCGGACCCATGATGGCATGGATCTCGCCATCGTTTATCGTGAGGTTGATGCCTCTAAGTATTTCCTTATCGCCAATCTTGGCGTGGAGGTTCTTTACTTCTAACATATTTAGACGTCTTTGTTTTTATCTTTTTTTATTATTCTGTTTACTTCTGTGGTCGCTGGCTACCATCGCTTCATCAATAAGCATCGGCTGGTTGCCATCGCTTCATCAATAAGCATCGAGCACACGCTTCAACCTTGCCTTCTGATGTTCCTTCTTCGTTTCCTTTTTAGGCTCATCGTCGGGACAATAGAGTCCGAGCGATGTCGCTATAAACTTGTAGAGCGTGTTGCCGTCGTCAGACGTGAACCTGAACGGGAACGTAAGCTTCAGCCCGATCTGTATGTTGTGGCGGTGCATGTTGGATCGCATGCCGTAGGTCTCGGGCTGTCCGTTATATGTCGTGCTTACGCTTGTCTTGCCGTCGACGGCAAGCGGGAAGCCATACTGAAACTCAAGGGCGAGCGACGAGAACAGGTAGCAGTCGAGCCCAAGGGCTGGTGCCACGCTAAAGCGCGGATAGCTTATAGAGTAGTGGCGCTCATGGCTATAGCTTGTTCCCATGCCCGAAGAGCTGGCCTCCATGTAGCCCGTCTCGTTCTGCGTCCACACGTTGGTGTAGGTCACAAGGGCGGCATAAGGCTGTATGGCGCAACCGTTAGACAACGGATAACAGCGTGCACCCAGCACGATGTTGCGCAACGTTGCCGACACGTCACCGCTGAACCATTGGAGCACCTCGGCGTTATAGCCTCCCACCACCGAAAAGTGGTCGTTGGGAAGATAATACTCCAACATGATGTTGCCCAACGGGTTTGCGAACGACGCCGCTCTCTCGTCATGCGCTGCATTATGGTCTCTGTCCGCCGTCGTAGGACAAGAAAGGTTCATTCCCGTTATGACCGCCCAACGGCGCGGCATGTCGTCGTCATCATCGTTGGCGGCAACGGCATTGGCAACAGCTGCATTGGTAACAGCTGCATTGGTAACAGCTGCATTGGCGGCAACGTTAGCGGCAGCATCGACATTGGTGGCAGTCAGTGTGCTGAACGGGAAAGCTGCAAGAGCTGCAAGAACAGCCGATATTATTGTTTTGCGAAACACTTCTTTTTGAATTTTGATTTTTGAATTTTGAATTATTGCGGCTCTGCCGCAATGTTGAATTTTTGAATTTTGATTTTTGAATTTTTCGCTCGGCTCATAGAGACGCTTGCCTAAGCAAGAATTATTGCGGCTCTGCCGCAATGTTGAATTTTTAATTTTTAATTATTGCGCCGTTGGCGCAATTTTGAGTTATGGATTTTTGATTTATTCTTTTTTTCGATTATTAGAAACTCACAAATCAAAATTCAAAAATTCAAAATTGCGGCAGAGCCGCAACAATTCAAAACTCAAAACTCAAAATTCAAAATTCAAGACCTCTATCCCACCGTTCCTTCCAGCGACACGCTGAGGAGCTTCTGTGCCTCGACGGCAAACTCCATGGGCAGCTTGTTGAGCACCTCCTTGGCATAGCCGTTCACGATCAAGCCCACGGCCTGCTCTGTGGGTATGCCACGCTGGTTACAGTAGAAGAGTTGGTCTTCGCTGATCTTTGATGTTGTGGCCTCATGCTCCACCACGGCGCTGTCGTTGTGAATGTCCATGTAGGGGAAGGTATGGGCGCCACAGTCGGAGCCGAGAAGCAGCGAGTCGCACGACGAGTAGTTGCGTGCGTTGTCGGCGTTGTTGGTGGCACGCACCAGTCCGCGATACGAGTTCTGGCTGTGTCCTGCCGAGATGCCCTTCGATATGATTGTCGACTTGGTGTTCTTTCCCATGTGTATCATCTTCGTGCCGGTGTCGGCCTCCTGATAGTTGTTTGTCACCGCCACCGAGTAGAACTCGGCCTGTGAGCCGTCGCCGCGCAAGATGCAAGACGGATATTTCCATGTTATGGCCGATCCCGTCTCCACCTGTGTCCACGACAGTTTCGAGTTGACACCTCTCAGGTCGCCACGCTTGGTCACGAGGTTCAGCACGCCACCCTTGCCGTGCTCGTCGCCGGGGTACCAGTTCTGCACGGTCGAGTATTTCACCTCCGCGTTGTTGTTCACCACAATCTCCACGATGGCGGCATGCAACTGGTTCTCGTCGCGCATGGGCGCTGTGCACCCCTCAAGGTAGCTCACATAAGCGTCGTCGTCGGCCACGATCAGTGTGCGTTCAAACTGTCCCGTGTTTCTTGCGTTTATGCGGAAATAGGAGCTAAGCTCCATGGGGCAGCGCACACCTTTGGGAATGAAGACAAACGATCCGTCTGAGAACACGGCGCTGTTGAGGGCGGCATAGAAATTGTCGCGATAGGGCACCACCGTTCCGAGATATTGCTTTACGAGGTCGGGATGGTTCTTTATGGCGTCGCCGATGGAGCAGAAAATTATTCCTTTCTCTGCGAGTTTCTCCTTGAAGGTGGTCTTCACCGACACCGAGTCCATAATGGCATCCACCGCCACGCCGCTGAGCGCCAGTCGCTCTTCGAGCGGAATGCCGAGCTTGTCGAATGTCTTCATGAGCTCAGGGTCTATCTCCTTCTTCTCATCCTTCTTCTTTGCCAACGGGTCGGCATAATAAGAGATTGCCTGGTAGTCGATCTCAGGCAGGTGCACATGTCCCCATGTGGGCTGCTTGAGCGTCTGCCAGTGGCGGAACGCCTTGAGGCGGAACTCGAGCATCCAGTCGGGCTCGCCCTTCTTCTGCGAGATCAGTCGCACAACATCCTCGTTGAGACCTTTCTCTATGATGTCGGTGTGCACGTCTGTGGTGAAGCCATATTCATATTTCTGCTCCGCCACCTGTCGCACAAAGGCATTTTTTGTATCTTTATTTTCCATTGTTGCTGTTATGTTTGCAGGGTGCTGCTTCTATCTTTCGGCAGGCTAACGCATTATCGCGAAAGCCGCGGTGTCTTCGACAAAAAAATGTCATGTGTCCGAAAGAAAAACGACATGTCCCCTATTAAAATGCAAAATTACAAAATAAGCAATTATTATCGTAACGTTTTACGTTTTTTTTGGCTTTTACAGCTGTTCGTCAAAATAAAAAAAAACACAAGTTCGTGCATGCGCATAATCGCATAACACAAACCTGTGTTTTTATCATGACTCATTATTTTTCTATTCCACACTTAGCTCATCAAAGCGCCATAGACAGACCTGCCAAGCGCCATAGACAAGCGGCTATCATGCGAGCGTCTTACAGCGTCTGCTTAACCTCAATCTCGGTGAAGGTCTCGAGCACGTCGCCCACCTGAATGTCGTTGAAGTTGACGAGCGAGATACCACACTCGAAGTTGGTGGCCACCTCCTTGACGTCATCCTTGTAACGCTTGAGGGCAGCGATGTCGGCGGTGTGAACCACGATACCGTCGCGCACCACGCGTGCGCGGTCGACGCGGTGAACCTTGCCTTCTGTAACCATACATCCGGCAACGGTGCCCACCTTCGAGATCTTGTAGACCTCGCGCACCTCAACCTGTCCTGTGATAACCTCCTTCTTGACCTTGTCGAGCATACCCTCCATGGCAGAAGTGACATCGTCGATGGCGTCGTAGATAACCGAGTAGGTGTTGATCTCCACGCCAGCCTGGTCAGCCTGCTTGCGTGCTGCAGCCGAAGGACGCACCTGGAAGCCCACGATGATGGCATCGGAAGCGTCGGCGAGCGTAACATCGCTCTCTGAAATCTGGCCCACGGCCTTGAAGATGACGTTGACCTTGATCTTCTCCGTAGAGAGCTTGATGAACGAGTCGCTCAGAGCCTCTACCGAACCGTCGGTGTCGCCCTTTACGATGATGTTCAGCTCCTTGAATGATCCAAGGGCAATGCGGTGTGAGATATCTGACAGGGTGAGACGCTTCTGTGTGCGCAGACTCTGCTCACGCTGTAGCTGTGTGCGCTTGTTTGCGATGTCGCGAGCCTCCTGCTCTGTCTCGAGCACATGGAACGAGTCGCCGGCTGTGGGCGCACCGTTCAGACCCAAGATTATTGCTGGCTCTGCCGGTCCTGCCTTCTCTATGCGGGCGTTACGCTCGTTAAACATGGCCTTGATGCGTCCCCAGCTTGTGCCGGCGATCACGTTGTCGCCCACGCGGAGCGTACCGTTGCTCACGAGCACCGTTGACACATAGCCACGTCCCTTGTCGAGAGACGACTCGATGATTGAACCTGTTGCCTTGCGGTTGGGGTTAGCCTTCAGGTCGAGCATCTCAGCCTCAAGGAGCACCTTCTCCAGCAGTTCGCTGATGCCGATACCCTTCTTTGCGCTGATCTCCTGACACTGGTACTTGCCGCCCCACTCTTCAACGAGCAGGTTCATGGCAGCCAGCTCCTCACGCACACGGTCGGGGTTGGCACCTGGCTTGTCGATCTTGTTGATTGCGAACACCATCGGCACGTTGGCAGCCTGGGCATGTGCGATAGCCTCCTTTGTGGTGGGCATGACAGCGTCGTCGGCAGCAACGATGATGATGGCGATATCGGTAGCCTGGGCACCACGGGCACGCATGGCGGTGAAGGCCTCGTGACCCGGTGTGTCGAGGAATGTTATGCGGCGTCCGTCCTCAAGCTTCACGTTGTAAGCACCGATGTGCTGGGTGATACCTCCTGCCTCACCGGCGATGACGTTGGTCTTGCGTATGTAGTCGAGCAGCGATGTCTTTCCGTGGTCAACGTGTCCCATGACGGTCACGATAGGAGCGCGCGGCACGAGATCGTTCTCGTCGTCAGCCTCTTCTGTGATGGCCTCCTGCACCTCTGCACTGACATATTCGGTCTTGAACCCAAACTCCTCTGCCACGAGGTTTATGGTCTCGGCGTCGAGGCGCTGGTTGATAGACACCATGATGCCCACGCTCATGAGTGTTCCGATGACCTGGTTCACGTTGATGTTCATCATCGTAGCCAGCTCGCTCACGGTCACGAACTCGGTGAGCTTCAGTGTTTTGCTCTCCTTCTTCTCCTCGCGGCGCTCCTCGTTTATCTTTTCCTGAGCAGCTTCACGCTTCTCCTTACGATACTTGGCACCCTTCTTTGTCTGGTTCTGCTTGTTTGTGAGGCGTGCGAGCGTCTCCTTAACCTGACGTGCCACGTCCTCATCATTAACCTCAACGGGCTTCTGGTTGCGGTTGCGGTTCTTCTTTTTCTTTCCGTTGCCGGCGCCGCCGTTTCCGCCGGCACTGTTGCCGCCGCCGTTGTTGTTGCGTCCACCCTGCTGGTTAGACGCAGCGTTTATGTCGACGCGCACCTTGTTTATGCGCTCGCGCTTCTTCTTGCCGTCGCGCTGCTGCTGAGCCTTCTCCTCGCGCTCCTTGCGCTTCTCCTCCTTCGACTTCTTCTTGGGACGGGTGCTCTGGTTGAGCGTTGCGAGGTCTATCTTTCCGAGCACGTTCACCTTAGGAGCGTTCAGCATCTTCTTCTCGCTCTTTGTGGTGAAGATGTCGTCGCTCTTCTGCTGCTGTGCCAGATGCTTCTGCTCCAGCGGTGTGCGCTGGTCGGCGGGCTTGTCGCCAGCAGCTACAGGAGCCTCCTGTGCTGCGTTGGCAGCGGCTTTAACCTCGGGCTGTGCCTTCTTCTGCTCAGCCTCCTGCGCCTTAGGTGCTGCGGGCTTAGCCTCAGCGTGCTGTGCAGCAGGCTTCTGTGCGTTCTGCTGTGCAGGCTTAGCTTCTGCGGGCTTTGCGGCGTTATTCACTGCGGGCTTCTGTGCAGCCCCGTTGTTGGCTTTTGCAGAGTCGTGGCTCACGGCAGCAGTCACGTTCTTGCTGTTCTTTCCGGCAGTCTGAGCGGCAGGCTTTGAAGGCTGCTTCTTTCCCAAACTGTCGAGGTCTATTTTTCCCAGGGGCTTATACTGCTGCACTCCTGCGGGGAGCACACGCTCTGTACGACCTTCCTTAGCCTGGTCCTTGGCCTGTTTCTTGTCCTTGGGCTTCTTCTGGAGCAGCTTCTCGGCTTGCGAGCGCACCTCCTTGTCCTGCTTGAAGGCTTCTACCAGAGCGTTATACTGCTGGTCGTTGAGCTTGAAGCTCAGCTCCTGTTTCACCTCTCCCAGTTCACTTCTCTTTTCAAGGAATTCAACTGCCGTTTGAAGTCCTATATTCAATTCGCTTAATGCTTTGTTTAACCTGATGCTCATTCTGTTTTTTTATCGTTCATCATGCGTGGCGGTGCCTCTTCCCCGTAAGCAGGAACCTGAGGTTGCTGCTTCGCTGTCGCTGCTACGCCATGGCGCATATAGTTTTCTTTTTTAATAAAATTATTGTCTGCACGACCTCTCGCGGCTTGTTTCTGCAAGCGCCTGTCGGCAATATGTTTTGGTCAACTTGCCGTGGCAGGTGCGTGTCGTCACACCGTCCTGCCGTGGCAAGGATAGAAATGAGAGCCGGAGAAAATTATTTCTCAAACTCTGCGCGGAGCACGTTGAGCACATGATCCACGGTCTCTTCTTCAAGGTCAGCCTTCTCAACGAGCATCTCACGCGGAGCGTTGAGCACCGCCTTGGCTGTGTCGAGACCGATGCCCTTGATGGCGTCGATAACCCACTGGTCGATCTCGTCGACAAACTCGTCGAGGTAGATGTCCTCTTCCTCCTCGTCGCCGTTAACCTCGCGGAACACGTCGATGGTGTACTTGGTGAGCATAGACGCCAACTTGATGTTCAGACCTCCACGGCCGATGGCCAGGCTCACCTCCTGTGGCTGGAGGAACACCTCTGCCTTGTGGTTCTCCTCGTCGATATTGATGCTTGACACCTTGGCCGGTGAGAGCGCACGCTGGATGAAGAGCTTGGTGTTGGCTGTCCAGTTGATGACGTCGATGTTCTCGTTGCCGAGCTCACGCACGATGCCGTGAACGCGGCTACCCTTGACACCCACACATGCTCCCACGGGGTCAATGCGCTCGTCGTAGCTCTCGACGGCGATCTTGGCACGCTCTCCCGGCATGCGGGCGATGGCCTTGATGCTGATCAGACCGTCGTTGATCTCGGGCACCTCTGCCTCGAGCAGACGCTGAAGGAAAGTAGGGCTTGTGCGCGAAAGGATGATCTTGGGGTTGTTGTTCTCGTTGTCCACGCGCTCGATGACGGCACGCACGGTCTCACCCTTGCGGTATACGTCGCTGGGGATCTGCTCGCTCTTGGGCAACGACAGCTCGTTGTTCTCGTCGTCTACCACGAGCACCTCGCGCTTCCACACCTGGTACACCTCGCCGGCGATAACCTGTCCCACACGATCCTTATATTTGTTGTAGAGCGAGTCGTGCTCCAGCTCCAGCACCTTCGAAGCGAGAGTCTGGCGCAGGTTCAGGATGGCGCGACGACCGAACTTGGTGAAGTCGACAGCCTCAGACACATCCTCGCCCACCTCATAGTCGGGCTCAATCTTGCGTGCCTCGGTGAGCGAGATCTCCTTGTTCTCGTCCTGCACCTCGCCGTCTGCCACAACCACGCGGTTACGGTATATCTCAAAGTCGCCCTTGTCGGGGTTCACGATAACGTCGAAGTTCTCGTCGCTACCGAAAATCTTTGCAAGCACATTGCGGAAACTCTCCTCGAGCACACTCACGAGAGTTGTGCGGTCGATGTTCTTTGTTTCCTTAAACTCTTTGAACGAGTCGAACATGCTCACTGTATCGTCATTTTTTAATGCTGCCATTTGTGTTTACTTGAAACTGATTAAATATTTTGTATATTTCACTTTATCCATCTCGAACGTATGATCCACATCCATGAGCTGCGGACGCTTCTTGCCTTCCACCTTCACCTTTTCCTGTGTGGTGACAACGAAGCTGTTGCCGTCGACGCTCTTCAGCACGCCTTTATATTTCTTGCCGTCGGCATTGAGCACCTCCACGTCTTTGCCTACGAAGCACTCATACTGGCGCGGCACCTTGAAGGGCTGACCCAGACCGGCAGAGCCTACCTCCAGTTCATAGTCTTCCTCATCGCGGCTCAAGTGCTCCTCGATGAAGCGGCTGAGCTCCACACAGTCTTCAATCCACACGCCGTCGGCATGGTCAATCTCCACTACAATCTTGTTGTCGGCGCTTATCTCTATGTCTACAAGAAAATATTCCTTGTCCTCGAGCCAACTCTCAACAATCTCTTTAACGGTGTTTTTGTTTATCATACATTTTGTTTGGGGCGTGTTGTCGTTTTCTTTTTTGTTTTGCTTGCCACGCCGTGTTGTGATTTACAGTTGTTTTTTCATCTCATCCCGCCAGCCTGTTTACAGGCGAGACCTCAGTAATTAAAAAAATGAGGAGCTCTCTCGGAGCCCCTCATTCCACTGAATGCTGCAAAGTTACGAAAAAATCCATACTTATACAAATATTTTATGTGTTTTCTTGCAATTTTAGTCTAATTGTTGAGCCATCGCAATGAGTTTTCACCGACATCGTTTGCGGAGCACGAAAAAAGTTGTAAATTTGTATGGCTTAAACAGCAGCCTATAAAAAATTATTTTCAGAAAAAAATGCAACATACACAACATAAAGGTCTTGCACGACAACGCGTAAGCAACGACATGAGCCTTGCGGGAAGAGCCATGAGCCTTGCAGGCAGAACCATGAACCTTGCAGGCAGAACCATGCTTAGACCGTTCTCCTTTTTCTTCATCATCATAGCCCTCGTCCTCACCATCGCTGCTTGTGGCGGCAGAGAGGAAAAAGGTGCCGTGGTGTCTGACAAGAAGAAGATTGAGCAGATAAAGAGCATCAGCTTGTCGCAGCCAGAGCTCGCCCTCTCCATGCTCGACAGCGCCGAGGTGCTCCACACCATGCCCATGTATGATGTCAACGCCCTGCGTGCCATCGTCTACAACAACTCGTCAAACGACAACGCCAAGGCGCTCCACTATGCCTTGCTCGCCAGCACCGACAGTCTGCTCACCCACAACGACGAGAAGCGTCTGGCGGTGGCGGCGGTCCTGGCATACCAATATTTTAAATGTGGCATCTACGACCGCTGTCTGCTCACCGCCGAGCAGGCCATCACCCTGGCACGCAAGCTCAAAGCGGCAGACAAGGAAGCGACCATTCTCAACACCAAGGCCATGTGTGAGAGCGAGATAGGGTTGGTTGACAAGGCGTTGCGCTCGTTCGACAGCGGCATCAGTCTGCTGCGCCGACAGGTTCACACCGCCGACACATGGAGCACATGGAGCGACCTCGTCGACATGTACTCGCAGAAGGCCAACGTGTTGCTCGACAACCATCGTTACACGGAGGTGGCAGCCATGTATGGCACCTTCAGCGAGGCGGTTACGACCATGACCGAGCACAAGCCCGAGAGTGTAGCGGGCGGCAACGACTGGTCAAAGGCGATGTTCTACGCCATCTACTCGGTGACCTACGCACACCTTGGAGAGAAACAGAAGGCTTATGATTTCTACTCGAAGCTCCTCGACACCGACCTCTCCAAGACGCCGTCGGGCATTACCTTCCTCGTGCCATACCTCCTGCTGGAGCGCCGCTACGGCGAGGCCATAACGAAGCTTGAGGAAGAAGAGGCGTTCTTCAAACGACGCGAGCGCGACACCGTCGACTATTATTTTGTGCGCACGCTCCTGCCTTCCAAGGCCGATGCCCTCTTCAACGAGGGTCGCTACCGCGAGGCGGCGCTCACGGGGCTGAGGGCCATTGCGCTGAACGACAGTCTGTCTCTGAAACTGAAGAAGCAGAACGCCATGTCGATGAGTCAGCTGCTCGATTCAAAGCACAAGGACATGCGCATAAACGAGCAGGCACGCGACCTTCGCAACAGTCGCGCCATCGTGGCTCTCGTGTCGTTCCTCATGGCCGTCCTTGCCGTGCTCTTCATCAGGGTCATGTCTTACAACCGTCTGGTGCAACGAAAGAACCGTGCCGCCGCAGCTACCATAAACGAGCTGACCGCTGCCAAGGAGCAACTCGCCTATCTGCTGGCATCGAAAAACAGAAACGAAGATGCTGCTGGGGAGAGGGGACGCGACGATGCTGCCGAGGAGAGGGGACGCGACGATGCGGGAACCCAAGAGCAGGGGGTAAGCCAAGAAAGCTCAGCCGCCAACGAGAAATCTTCAACGCAAGCAACCGCTTGCCATGAGGAAAACAATAAAAAGGTGGAGACGGAATGTGCAGGGATTGGAGAGAAAACGGAAAGCGGAGAAGAAGCTGGAAACAGAAAAGGTGTTGTGAACGGAGAAAAAGCAGAGAACTTACAGAAAACAATGAACGGGGAGAACAAAAAAGACGGTGAAAATATAGAGAACGGAGAACGAGCAGAGAACGGAGAGGGAACAGAGAACGGAGAGCGAGCAGAGAACGGAGAACGAACAGAGAACGGAGAGCGAGCAGAGAACGGAGAAGATGTTGAGAAAAAGGGGCTGTCCGTAGCAACGAGCGAGGGGGCATCAGAAGAAGAGGATGCCGCTGCCAGATTAAAAGACGACAAGTCGCGTGACATGTTCTTGCAGCTTGAGCAGCGCATCATCAACGAGCGCCTGTTCCGCAAGCCTAAGATCTCTCGCGACGAGCTTATCGCCTTGCTCGGCGTGGACAAGGGCACGTTCGTGTCGTTGCTCATGGTCTTCTCGGGCAAGCCGTTCAACCGTTACATCAACGACATGCGTCTCGACTATGCCGCCGCGCTCCTTCGCAAGAACACCAACTTCTCGGTCGAGGCAATAGCCATCGACTGTGGCATCCCCGTACGCCAGACCTTCTACCGCCTGTTCACGGAAAAGTTTGGACTTTCGCCGGCGGAGTATAGGAAGATGAATGAGTAAAGCCCCACCCCCGCGCCGCTTCGCGAGGGAACCACACCACATACAGCCC
>ERZ1023633.531-NODE-531-length-15363-cov-7.785602_pt1 | contig 15363 bp, 5 predicted proteins | sample MGYA00380333_ERZ1023633 | MGnify/ENA primary metagenome ERZ1023633 (study PRJEB33179, sample SAMN07448972) | human gut metagenome | biome: Human-gut; feature: Human associated habitat; material: Faeces | host: Homo sapiens | place: India: Bhopal | collected...
AATCCCTGGAGCCATACCCATCGGAGTGCTCGCTTGGTGTCGTTGGGCGCCGTTCAGCCGCGACTATATGCAGCAGCGACGCTGGGACGTGGTCGTGTGGACAGCACTCATGGCCCTCGGCATCGTGGCTCCCATGCAGCTCATCATAGACCTCTCGGGTCTGGAGATGCCCGTCACGGCACAGCAACTGTTCACACAGCTGCTCAGTAACCAGTGGGGCTTCCTTGCCGTTGCTGTCGTGGTGCCTTTGGCCGAAGAGATGGCGTTTCGTGGTGCCATCTTGCGCACCCTTCTCGACCATTTCGGTCCTTCGGGCCGTTGGTGGGCAATCCTCCTTTCAGCCTTGCTCTTCGGCATGGCCCATGGCAACACCGTGCAGTTTGTCAACGGCACGGTTGTGGGCCTACTCCTTGGTTGGCTCTATTGGCGCACGCGCAGCATTGCGCCGGGCGTGGTGTTCCACCTTGTCAACAACGCCATCGCTTTCTTTACCTTCAGGTTCATGCCTGGCTTGCAAAACATGAAGCTCACCGACTTCTTCGGTGGCGACTATGCACGTCTCGCCCTCTTTATCCTCTGCTCGCTCTGCGTGCTTGTGCCGGCGTGGTGGCAGGTGAAGAGACTTACTGACAGATAAAAAGGTTTGAGGGGGCTTAAGAGCCTTATAAGGTTCTGAACTTTCGCTTTTTAATTATGAAATTTATCTCAAGCGAGCGCGAGGACGATTTTACCATCATTCATGGAACCGCAGGCTTCGCTGCCTTCGGCAGCTCAACCAGCGGTTATGGATATTCGCCGCCTTCTTGCTCTGGCAAGCGACAAAGTCGAGCGCGGCGACGCTCGCTTGAGATGTTTTCATATTTTAAATTTCAGTTAAGAGGAAAAAACAATAGGGCTTATTAAGCCTAATTGAGATAAGGAAAAGACAATAGAGACAATAGGGACAATCTTTTAGTAGATAAAAGTAGCTAAAAGATTGTCCCTATTGTCTCTATTGTCTTTAAACCACCGCAAGCAAGAAACGCAGGCAAAAACAACAAATAAAGAATTTATCCATTGTCTTTAAACCTTTCCGGCCAAAAGCCACATTGTCTTTATAACCGGCAAAGCGTTACCTCGTGAGAGAGAACTTGAGGCTAAGGCCAAAGTCGCGAGTGGTCGTCGGGTAGCTGCTTGACGTAAGCAGCGGCGTGTTCGTCTGTCGGTCATAATAGAAGCTCATGGTGAGCAGACGCGAGAACGAATAGTCGGCAGAGAACGACAGTTTGAAGGCTGTGTTGCCACTGCTTGCCGCCGACGTCATGGATGCGATGTCACGGCTTATGGCTGCCTGCTTGCGATAGCTAAGGTCAAGACGAAGCTTCAGGTCACTGTTATAGCCCGATGAGCTACGGTTGTTTCGCGATGAGCTGTTCTGCTTCTGCTGCGCATCGTTCTGTCCGTTACCGCTCTTTCTGCCCGATTTCACCTTACGCGCCTTCGGTCCGAAGGGATTGAAGTTGCTGATGGTGTAGCCCATGCCCAGCACCCAGTCGTGTGATGACGACTCGTTGATCTGCACACTCGTCATGCTGAGGTTCAGCGTGCGTATGGTCTTATACTCGAGCTTGCACGTCAGGTTGTTCTGCAACGTGACGTCGATGCCAAGCAGCGGCGAGAACGACTCGTTGATGCTCACCGTCGAGACGTTATACATTGACGACGGAACAGGCATGCCCGTGGTGGCGTCTGAGATGAAGCCAAGACCCGGACCCATAAGCTCCATGAAGGTACTGTACGACTGGTATGCACCCACGGCATAGATGCTCTTGTAAGAGTGGTTGATGTTTACGCTCTTGAACACATCGCGGAACCAAGGCAACTTTGACAGTCCGCTGTAACGCACCGTCCAGTTGGGCAGCATGCGCGACAATGTGGGGAAGATGTTCAGACTGTTGCCTCCCGACGAGGTGTAGGCTGCGAGGAAGGCAGGCACCATGACATCGGCCGAATATAAGCCCACGCCACCGTTGGCAGCATCGAAGGGCTGTCCTGCGAGCGCCGAGCCTTGCGGATAGGTAGCGCCGACATAACGTTGTTCCACGCGCTGACGGAAGCTTTCCAAGCTGTTGCAGAAGCGTTCGAACGATGCCGAATGGTAGCCGTGTTCGGCGTCGCCCATGCCCTCAAAGGCGCTGCGCAGCGAGAGGGTGGTCATGGAGAACGTGCCGCTCTGTGTTGTGGGCGACCCTTCATACATATATTGCACGCTGCGCGCCGTTGTCTGTGTGCGGGCGGCATTGAGGTCGATCTTCAGGTTGCGCACAGGCTCAAGGGTCATGCGCACCTGCAGGTCCTCTGTCTTGTTGGTAGAGGCAGGGGTGGCGATAGAGTCGCTAAGCAACAGCCATCCGCGGTCACGCGCCTTGTCCACATACGAGTCGCCTGTAAGGCCAAAGGCAAAGTCGAGGCCTGGCGCCCACGCACCCTGGTTGCGCTTCTGTCCGAAGGCATCGCCCACGCTGGGCATGAATCCGGGCAGCGACATTGAATATTGGTTCGAATAAGACAGGCTCACGTTGCGCACCATCATCAGCGTGCGCGCAATGGTCTGCATGGTCTTGTACCAGCCCTTGTTGTCGAGCGGCTCCTTGGGCGTCACCGTGATCTTCAGTTTCAACGCCGAGTCGAGACGGCTCTTTATGCCTATGGTGTTGTTGTCGATCTTACGATATTTCAGCTGGAACGGCTTGCCGTCTTCGGTCTTTGCAGAAACGATAAGACGCTTGCTGTTCTTGCCGTGCTTGATCTTCATAAGGGTGTCAGGCAACAGCGTGATCTCCTTCTCAAAGCCCTTCTTGTTCTTGGGAAGCTTAGCCTTCTGCTTGTCAAGGTCTGCACCCTGCCGTCCGTTGCGTTTAGACAACGAGTTCTTGTCCTTGGCATCTTTCTTGTTCTTCGCATTCTTCTTGTTGCGGTTGCTCGACGGCTCTTTCTTGAACCTGTCGTTTGCCTTCTTCAGGAACGGCACATGGTTATAGAGCTTCTCCATGTTGAAGGTGCCGTTAAGACGGATCTGACGGTTGTTGCTGATGGTGTTGCCCAGCGACGTGCCGTCTTCAAGGTCGGAGCCACGCATCCAGTTGTAGGTGGCGGTGTATTGAGCGTCGGCGTTCACCCAGTCGAAGATGGGTATGAGGTTGAGCGGCAACTGGTAGGAAGCCGTGAACGTCTGGTTATAGTCGAGCGGCGTTCCGAAATGCTTGATGCTCGTCCACACCGAGTCTTTCCATGCCTTATACTGGTCGGCATAGAGGTCCTTGTTCACCGGCGTGTAGGGTTCCTCTATTTCCGCGTGCGTGGCGCTCTGGAAGTTCATGTGCAGGTTCTTCGTGAGGTCCCAGCGTAACGAGAACTCACGGTTCCACAGAAACTGCTGACTGAACGTGAGCGGCAGTTGTGAGCCGCCAAGGTCTTGCATGTCGCGCTCCTGTAGCTCATAGTAGCTGCGTGAGATCTCTGAGTTGAAGCCCACGTTCTGCGGCAGCCAGTTGAAGCCGAAGCGTCGCGGCAGATCGAGCCACTTGCTCTTGTTCTTAATCTTCTTGAAAGGCTCAAGAGGCTTGTATACAGGCACCCACGAATAGTTGAGCGAGCCCTGCCAGTTGTCTTCCTTCTCATAGACCGTGGTCTCGCCAGACGAGTAGCGATGGCTGTGGCTGTAGCTGAACGAGAAGTTGGCGGGGTCATAAGGCATGGGGTGACGCTTCGTGGCTATGCCCACACGCACACCCGACAGCGAGAAGTTGGTGTTGGTGGTCTTCGTCACGGCGATGCTCTTTATCGAGTCGCGCTCATGCTTGTCGCTTGCTGCATCGAGGGCGTCCTTGAGCAGCATGTCGGTGTCGAGCGGGTTGTAGCGTGGAGAGGTTTCTTCTTTCGTCACACTATAATAAAGAGGTATAGAGACCTTCGCCTTGTCGGGGAAGAACTTGCCCAGCTCGAAGTTGGTCGTCAGACTATAGGTCTTGTAGTCGTCGGTGGAGCGTGCTGCCACACCGTCCTCCAAGCCGCCAAAGCCGTCGCTCACATACTTGCCTGTGAGGTTGACCGTACCGAAGTCGGAGAGCTGCAGGTTGAGGTTGCCCGATGCAGCCCAACCGCCCGAGTTGTTATAGTCTCTCAGGCGCAGCTCGTTCACCCACACCTCACCGCTCTTAGCGTCGGAAGACAGGTTGCGCACACCAACGACCATGGTCTTGACCTCGCCGAGCGTGGGGTTACCCATGACCGTCACCTTGTTGTTGGGTTTGTCTTCATCGTAGGCCGAATAGGGGCGGCTGTAAGAGGCTGTGCCGGCGGCCTTGGCCTTGTTGCGTGCCTTCTTCACAGCCGTGAAGAGCGACAGGGGCACGTCGAGCATGTTCTCCTCGGGCCACACCAAGCGACGGTCGGAGGGCGAGTTCATGCCATAGTTCGACTTCCACGGCGTGAGCGACAGCGGAATTTCATACTCATAATAGTTGCTCTTATAATCGGAGCCGAGGCGTATGAACACCGCCAGCTGGTTGTCTTGCAGGTTGGTGGTGTTGGGGTCGAGCGAGTTGGCATGCACAAACATCTGCATGCGCTTATACTGCCGGAGGTCAAGGGTGGTGTTCTTGTACACAGCCTTCGACTCGCCGTGACCGAGGTTCTCGACGTTCATCGACAACGCCTGCTCGTTGCTCTCTACAAGCTGGGGCTGCGAGGGGTCCTGCGCTCTACTGATGCCGGGAGGCAACACATAGTTGACGGGCGACTTGTCGTTGTTCTCCTCAATGTTGACAGCACCCATCGTCATCTTGCCCTGCTGTGGAGCCGTGGCATCAAGCGTCTGGTTATACATGCGCCACTTGCCATAGACGAGGTCGAGGTTGCCAAAGCGCAGAACGATGGGCTTCTTGAAGCCTGCAAGGAACATACGCATGAAACGTATGGATGTGAAATCGCTGATGCCGCCCACGCGCTGCTCGTAGTCTCTCAGGGGTATGCGGAACTGGTACCATGTGACATGGTCGGTCTCGCCGTTTCTCAACTTTGGCGACACCTCGCGCTTGTCGACGATGTAGTTTTGACCCACAACGAGGTCCTCGGGACGAATGGAGATGCGATACTGATAATATTTCTCATATTCGTTGAGCGTGTAGTCTTGGTTTATGTCCTCGACATCTGGAGTTGTCTTGTAAGAGGTGTCGTAGCCCTCGGTGCGACTGTCATTGTCGGGCGAGTTGCCTTGTGGGTTATTGATATACTTGTAACGCAGCAAGATGGGTGCCTCCATGCGGTCGAGGTCAGAGCCACGGAAATAGTGATAGTTGTCGCCAGCGGGGTCTGCCCATATTGAGTCGTAGGCGGCCTTGCTGATCTTGCCCTCAATGGTTTTCAGGAAGGTCTGATAGGTCTCGAAGGTCTGCTCCTCCTGGTCGTTCAGTCCGTTGAAGCCCACATCTTGCAAGGCACGCGCTCCCTTGGCCGACGCGAACGAATAGGTCACGGTGGCCTGTGTGGGAATCTTGCCCCATTGTGTCTTTACGAAACTGTTGGAGCCGTCTACAGGCATTCCGCTCTCATAGAATTTCTTTCCGTCGCGCAGAATGTCTTCGCTCACCTCGCCGAGGTTAAGATAGAAATCGCCGCCAAAGTCGCTGGCGTTGCCGTCGCGCCGACTGTAGATGAAGGGGTCAAGCATCCAAAACTCCACATATTCTATATTGGCTGCCTCAAAGTCGTTGGTGTCGAGCTTGCGCATCATGCCGCCCCAATGGTTCTCGGGGTTGTTGAGCGTTCCGTCATAGGCAAGATCCGTGCTGAAGTTGTAAGGACCGCGCTCTGACGGATAGAAAGCGAGGTTGAGCACGCTGAGCATCGATGTTGCTCCGCTGTAGCTGTTCTGGTTGCGTTTCGGGAACAGCTCACGCACAGGCACCTCACGCACATAATGGTTTGACAGCTGATTAAGGTCACTCTTTATGTGGGATGGGGTGAGCGACGAGGAACGACGCGTGAAGAGCGGGTCGATGGTGTACCAAGCCAGGCGGGCACGGTTGTAGCCGCTGGCGAGAGTGGTCTTGTCCTTGCTCTCGGGGAACATGGTCGGCACGCTCGATATGATCCATGATGTGGGGGTGCTCACGTCGATGGTGTTCTTTGTGTCTTCAAAGTCGTCGATGTAAGAGGCGTTGTCTTGCGTGCCGTGGCTCTGTCCTGCCAAGAGCTGTGCAAACTCGCCCGAGAACGAGATGTTTGAGGGTTGCGTGAGATGGAGGAACGGTATCTTGTCGAGCATGTTGGTGACCCACTGGCTCTCCTTCTTCCAGTTCATGTTAACGCCCCACAACGTGTTGTTGAGCGGCTCGCTGCCCATGTTCACCTTTGTGGTGAGGGCTTGCTCCGAGAGGTGCTGTATGGTTCCCGACATCTGGAAGTTTTTCGAGAAGTCGTACTCCCAGTTCATGCCGAACATGGTCTTGCGCTGTTGACCGTAGTCGCTGTTGCTCTCCAACGACACGTTGACAGACGTGCCCGCATCGATGATGCTTTGGTTGAGGATGGTCACCTCGCCAGCGCTATAGTCGACAGAATAGTCGGAGTTTTCGGTGAGCTTCACGCCTCCTGCCGTAACGACCACCGAGCCTTGCGGCACATTGTATGCGCCGAGCGAGATGATGTTGGCTGCCGTGCCTTTAAACTGTCCCGACAGCATGTACTTGTCTTTCTCTGCTATCTGCTTGGCTACGGTCTTGGTCGAGTCGTAAAGCTCGGTGAACGCATATTTCTCTGCCTTGTCGGCAGGCACGCCACGGCTCACGAGAAAACTGTATATTCCTTTTCCGAACGGCTCTGCCTGCGGGAAGAACACGCGACCGTTAGACACGGTGTAGCCCTCGACAAAGTCGAAATAGCCGTTAGGGTGAGGTTTGTTGTTGTTGTCGAGACGGTCGGCACCGAGGGCTCTGATGATCGGCAGGTCCTTGGTCTGTGGCTCAGGCAGGTAAGAGAGGTACACGCCTGCCGTGTCGCTCTGAAACTTGACGTCGAGGCGAAACTTCTCTTTCTCCACCTGTGAAGAGAGATAGTAGACGTTCTTCATCATCAGTCGCCAGTTGCCCTGAGAAGGGTTGTTGCTGGTGTTCTTCAACGCCTTGACGAAGAGAGCCTGTGACACGTCCGTCACGTCGCTCGCAAACTCGCCCACCTGGAAGGTCTGTCCACCATAAGTGTACTCGTAAGCCACGGCAAGCACCTGGTCGGTCTGCAACGAGGTCTTCAACGAGATGTAGCCGAGGGCGGTGTTGACGCTATACTCGGAAGAGTTGAGCAGACGGGCGCTCGACAGCTTCTCATAGTCGCTGCCGCCAGCAAAGGAGCCGATACCGTCGAGCACGGTCGATGTCTGGTCGATGTCGCGGGCAGCACCATACTGCTCCACCATGGTCTGATATTCTGTGTTGGCGGCGTTGGCAGGCACCTGTAAGCCTGTGGTCTGCCACATGTGGTTATGGACAAGCGTGTTCTCGCCCAGGTCGGTAAGGGCAATGATGGAACGTGTGTTGCTGGTTGTGGCTGTCTTGTTCGTGACCCACACCTCCACGCGGTTAATCTTTATGCCTGTGGTGAGGTTGGGGAGCGACCGCATGCCGGCATCATATTTCTCACGGAAATATTGTGAGAGGAAGAAGTGGCGGTTTTCTTCATAGTTGGCAGCGTCGATCTCGAAGGGCGTGAACTGTGTGCCGCCCTTTGTCGACACGCTCTTGGTTGTCGACTTCTTCTGCGAGGCAACGAGCTGGAGCTTCAGCTTGCCAAACTGCAGGTCGGTGCGCAAGCCAAAGAGTGAGGACGCGCCCTTGACCAACGACGAGTTGCTGGGGAACGACACGTTGCCGGCCTCAACGAGCTTTATGATCTCGTCTTCCTTGCCGTCATACTTGAGTTTGAGGTTCTGCGAATCGAAGTCGAAGGTGGCGTCGGTGTTGTAGTTAAGGTTCATGTTGACCTTGTCGCCAACCTTTCCGTTGACGTTGAGGTTTATCTTCTCGTCAAAGTCGATATTGGTTGTCTTGCGGTTTCTGATGGGCAGCGACGGGTTGTCGATGTTCTTCATCGTGGCGCCAAACTTCAGTTCTGCCGTTCCCTGGGTCTTTATGCGCACGCCGCCGGGGCCGAAGATCTTTTCGGCGGGACCGAGGTCGAAGTGCATGTCGGTAAAGTCGAATTTCTCCTTGCCCTTGGCCTTGTAAATCTCGTCGTTCTTTGAACGGAAATAGCTCTGCATGGCCTTGCGCTCGCTCCATTTTCTATACTCCTCGGGCGTCATCATGACAGGGGCGTTGATGTAAGAGTCGCCTATCTTGGAACCAATGATGTAGCGGTTGATGGTGTCGTTATAGACCACCTCCTGCTTAAGGTTGTCGGGACGGCGCAGGTCGGCAGCGCCCTGGTTGAGGTCGTTGAGCGTGATGGGCATGGTGCGCTGGATTTTCCAACGCGGATGGAGCAACGAGTCGGGAATGGTGTCTTCGTTCTCTATGATGGGCTGCACCAAGATGCTGTCCTTGGAAGGAAGGTTCTTCTGTGCCCCACCCTGTCGCTGCACTTCACCCTGTCGCTGGTTTGCGCCATTGCGCTGCACACCCTGCTGGCGTTGAGCGCGGCGTGTGCGGTCGTCCTGACGAAAAGGCACAGCAAAGGCATAGCTCGCCACAACGGCAACGAGCAGACATGTTATTATTGAAAGAAAAAGATTCCTTTGCTTCATTCAGTTTTTTATATTACTTTATGCGCTTCAACGCTTCCTTGACAACCTGTTCCACGGGCATGGCGGCGTTCTCTTCAAGCAACGCCTTGACAACCTTTGCTGAGGGTGCGGGCGAGAAACCAAGCATGGTGAGAGCAGACACAGCCTCATCCATGACCTCGTTGTTAACAGCCACGGCGCTGCCCCCCTCGCCCATGGTAACCTCTTGAGCGATGCCGAGAGCCACAACTTTGTCCTTTAGGTCGACAATGATGCGCTGGGCGGTCTTCAGACCGATGCCTTTAACGCCCTTAAGCAGCCGTTCGTTGCCAGAGGCAATGGCGTTGCTGAGGTCAGCGGGCGATGCTGCCGAAAGGATCATGCGGGCTGTGTTGGCACCCACGCCCGACACGCTGATAAGCAGACGGTAGAGGTCGCGTTCCTGCTTGGAGGCAAAGCCAAAGAAGGTGTAGCTGTCGTCGCGTCCACCTGTAACAAGCGACTCATGGACAAAGAGTTTCACATCTTTCTTGCCTTGTATGGCGGTGTAGGTGTTAAGCGATATGTTGAGGGCGTAACCCACGCCTGCCGCCTCGATAACGGCCTGTGCCGGTGTCAGTTCGGCAAGTTCGCCTTTGATATAATCAATCATGCTTTTGTTCTGTAATCAATGTTCAACATGTTAAGCGGCAAATTCTTCTTCAGGCCTTCCTCTTGCCTGAAGACATGCAGTTTCTTGACTTCTGTTTTTGAAGAAACCGCAATATACCTTTAAAATAACGCTCAACGCCCTTGTTTTAGTATATTTCAGATATAAAAAAAATATGCTTCAATGCATCACGCACTAAAGCATAAAGAAACGAATTTGCTTGTGTCTTCATGGTATACACACTGCCTAAAATATGTAGGATATATAAATTAAATAAATTTTTTATTGTAAAAAACCACCCAGACTATGCAAAAACTGAGAAAACATAGCCGTGGGTGGTCTGTTATAAACGTCTTGTGTAAAAACTTTACTCTATTTTGTTAATAGCCACAAAACTACGAATTGAAAGGATATATCTCTTTTAAAGCTGTTTTACTTCTTAAGAACCTTGATAGCCTTGCCATTCTTAACGACGATGTTAACGCCCTGCTTCATCTGGTCTGTGCGCACACCGTTGAGCTGATATACTGCGTCAGCACCAAGCTCGTCGGCTGTTACACCGTTGATGCCTGTAGCGCCGCCCTTGGTCAGCTTGATGGCAAAATCTTCTGCATAATACTCGTCATGACCACCATGTGCCCATGTCTTGATGTTCTTAACCTTTATTTCTGAACCTTCAACGAAGGTCTCGTCGGCCTTGATGTTGAAGGTGCAAAGCTCACCCTCGTTGGCGCTGAAAGCGTCGTCCTCAGTATAGTCGAGGAGGTTGATGGTGAAGAGGTTGTTCTTAAGGTTGATCTTGTGGTTTGTGCCAAGAGCACCTACCTTAGCCGACTTGTCGACGATTGTGACGCCAGCGGGAAGCTCTACGTTGAAAGCCACACCACGCATGATGGCCTTGGGGAAGCTCAGGGTGAGGGTAACGGTCTGCTCCTCACCAACCTTGACGGGCTGGGCTGTGCCTGCAAAGACAACCTTGTTCTCAGAGTCGACAACCTTAGACACGACGTTTTTCTCGCCATAGACAACATCCTGACCAGGAACAGCGAGCTGTGTTTCGCTCATAACAATCTCCTTAGAACCAGAATAGTCGGCAGCAACGTTAACGTCGAATGTGAACACATCGCCTTCGCCAGCAGCAACCTCGGCACCGAAGCCCACCATGGCAGCGGTCTTCTCGTCAATCTTGCTCAAGATAAGGCTCATGCCCTCTGTGCGCTCTGTCTTGCTGATGTTGAAACGCTTAGCGTTGTTTGCCTTCTCTACAAAGGTAAGACCCTCAGGCAGAGAGATGCGAGCCTGAAGACCGTTCACCACAGCGTCGTTTTTCAGACCAACGGCAACGGTGGCCTTTTCGCCGGGCTTGAGGAAGGTTACTGTCTTGAGAGTAAACTCCTGTGCCATGGCGCTTGCGCTTGCCATGAGAAGCATGGCCAACACAAAAAGGCAATTATAAAGTTTTGTTTGTTTCATAATTGTTGAATAGTAAATGTTTATCATGTTACTTTTTTTAACCATTCATCATTTTTCTTTTCAAAGGAAGGCTTCCCTCAACGAGAAACCATTCCTTCAAAAGAATATGTGATGTATGATTGTTTTATTTTGAGAGATACTCAAGATAAGCATCGAGGAACTTGTAGAAGGTGAAGCCGTCACCAGTATTCTGGAAGTCGGCATCAGCGTCAACGAGGTCCTTAACGTCAACCTTGCCATCACCGTTGTAGTCGAGATCGGCATCCTTGGCAGCCTGAGCAGCAGCCTCGAGAACCTTTGTCACGTCGCCAGCAAGTGTGGTGAGGTTTGCGATGAAGCCATCCTTGTTTGCAGCGATGGTGTTTTTCTCAACCGAAAGATCGATAGATTTCTTGAGATCTGTCAGCTTGCCTTCGATAGTGTTGAGGTCAGCGTTAGCCTTGTTCTTGATGTCATCAGCATAGACGGCAACCTTAGTGCGGGCGTCAGCAATAGCCTTCTCTACCTCTGCCACCTTGGCGCTAACTACAGGAGCAGCAGCCTCGTTAGCCTTAGCCTCGGTGAAATGCTGGATCATGTACATCTTAACAGCGTAGTTCTCCTTTGCCTTGTCTGTAGCGTCCTGACACTTTGTAGCTGTCAGGCAACCTTTCTCAAGGTTCTCGAGTGTCTTTGCCAGATTTTCGTTAACGGCAGTAAGCTCCTTGTTTACGTTGAAGTGGTTCTCGGCAGCAACGTTGTTGGCCTTCTCCCAAGCGTCAACCTTAGCCTGAAGCTCGTCCTCTTTAGCCTTGGCTGTGTTCCAGTCGACCTTGAGGGCATAGATGTCCTTATACTGAGCCTTGTAAGATTCAAGCTCGTTGTTGAGAGCGTTCACAGCTGTCTCTACAGGAGCGATGTACTGCTCGGGCAGCTCACGCTTGCCTTCCTTGTTCTTAACAACCTTGTCGGCAAGGATATTGTCCTTGAAGTCGGCTTTGTTGATGTCGTAGTTGTAAAGACGCTCAATCTCTGTCTCTGCAATCTTAACATATCCCTCACCCTGCTCACCTTTGGGAGCTGTGAGATCCTTCTGGGCGATCTTGTCGTAAGCAGCCTTGAACTTAGCAGCAGCTTCAGCGCTCATCTTCTCGTTCTTGTCGCCAGTCTTCACATTGTACTTAGCGTCAGAGATCAAGTTGTTAGCCCAGCGGATTGACTTAACGCCGTAACCGGTATTGGTCTTAACGAAATCGTAAGCCTTGGCATTAGCTGTAGTTGCAGCTTCCTTCAGCTCATCATAGATGGCATCAGAAACGGTCTTGGTGCTGTTGAGATAACCAGTAACCTTGTCTTCTGTCAGACGGTAGATGTTCTTGTTTGCCTCGTAGTGAGCGCCGAACTCCTCATCCGACTCCTTCTTGATGTTCTCGGTCATCTTGTCAACAGCCTCTGTTACCTCTGCCTTCATGTCGTCAAGACCGTTAACGATAGAGAAGAGCTCGTTGAGGTTTGCTTTAAGGTCTGTGGCAGCCTTCTTTGTTGCGTCGTCGTTGATCCATGTGTTGATCTTTTCTACATAGAGAGAGTAGTCAGCACGAACGGCATCAATGGCCTTAAAGATTTGATCCTTGGCAGCCTGGTTGTGGGTGAGGATCTCTGCCTTCTGTGAGCTAAGAGTTGTGCCCCAGATCTCGTCAACCTTCTTGTTGATGTTAGAGATCTGATCAACGAATGTCTTATAGTCGGTCTGAACTGTGGGGAATGCAGAAGCTGCAACATTCTTCTTAACCTCATCGAGCTTGTTCTGCTGCTCAGAGAACTGCTTCTGGTATTCTTTCTGTGTGGCGCTCTCGTGCTCATACTTTGCAGACACCTCATAAGAAACCTTTGTCAGGTTCTCCTGTGCTGCCTTCAGCTTAGCCTGAAGGTCTGTACGAGCCTTGCCAACGAGCTCTGTGTAGAAGCCGTCGAGCTTGGTGCTTACGCCGCTGATAGTGTTTACAAATTCACTGAAATTGTCCTGGCTGTACATGTAGCGGTTCTCAGAACTGTTAATCTCTGTCTGCATAGCCGTGATCTGCTCCTTGAGCAAGGTGAAGTCGTTGTCTGCGTCAAGAGCGAAAGGAGCGCCAGCCTTGAGAGCTGCGTCTACCTTGTTAACCTTTGCTGTAAGGTCATTGACAGTCTTCAGATTGTCGCGCTCAAAGTTGGCACGAGCGATAACGTTGCGGAGCTTCTCAACAACTTCATTATACATAGCCACGAAAGCCTGCTCGTCGTTCTCAACGAAAGCGTTAGGATATTTTCCAAGCTCGGCAACGGCTGCGTCCTTGATTGTTTTGTTAACCTCGTCGTTAAGGTTCTTCCACTCGCTCTCGATCCATGTTGTCTTGAAACCATCGAGCGCGGTGCCTGTAACGATGCCATGGTTCTTCACAGCCTTAAGGTTGTGTGTGAACATGGTGGTGTTGTTAATTTTCTCGCCTCCGTTAACAACCCACTCGCCTTGTGTTGCTGTACCGTTAGCCTTTGTCAGAGCGTCGAGGGCTACTTTTGCGTCGGTGCCGATAATCTTTGTAAACAGAGCGAATGTAGCGTCTGCCTTTGCGATAGCATCCTCAGCCATCTTCACAGCGCCGTAGGTGCCGTCTGCAAGGAGTGTAGTGCTGTTAAGTTCAGCGATGAGAGCGTCACGGTTTTCGTTGGTAACTTTGTTAGTCTCCTTAAGCACAGCAAGCTTAGCCTTAACATCCTGTACCTTCTGGCCAGCCTTGCTGACCTCAGCCTGCACTTTATTGTAGAACTCACTATAACCTACATATTTTGCGACAGCAGCGATGGCCTCTCCCATCTTAGCCTGTGCCTTCTCAATCTCGGTCTGAACCTTGCGTGAGTTGCTTGAAACGACAACAATCTTTGTAACGGCGCTTGTGCCGAGCTCAATTGTCAATGTTCCGTCGGATGTTGCTGTGTACTTACCGCCTACAGCAGTAAGAGCTGCGCCGTTGAGTTTTACGGTAACGGCACCTGTAGCTGTGAGCGTGATTTCGTCTTCAGCTGTTACAGTGAACGAGAAGGCCTTGGCGGTCTCATTGTAAGTAAGAGCCGAACCATCCTCTTTAGCGTCCACAGTGGGGTTAGCGAAATTAAAATCGCTAGCCATTGCAGTGCCTGCGCATGCAGACATAGCTGCCATCAAAGTCAAGATTTTCTTCATAATCTTTTGTTTTTTGTTATTGTTATGTTTTATTTTTTCAGATTTCAAGAGCCAACTAACAGCCCGTAGTTTTCTTCACTACAGCTCGTTGTTTTCATTACAGCTGCCGGTAGTTTTCGTTACAGTCATATATCCTCATCAATTCGCTCTTTCAATCCTTCACCCTGCAAATTTCGATATTTTTTCACAACCGCAAACACTTGTTAAATGCCTATTTCCCGAACACTCGGGGTTTTTGCACGAATTGTCGCGGCGTTTGCATTGAGCGGTTTAACGCCCTAACTATCAGTTAACAAAGACAAAAAGAGCACATTTTAACCTTGCATCAAGCCGTTTTATCGCTTATTCGTGCAAAAATCCCTATAGTTCGTGAAAAATAACAGTAGAATTGTTTGCAAATTCTAAAAAAATTATTAAATTTACACCTTGTTAAGACTTACATGGGGTGGTTCAAGGCTTTTCTATGGTAGGCCAAGGGTTACAACGGGTAAGAAAAACCAATAAAAAAGCCAAATTCAAAACAAAAAATAGTAGAAAAGAAGAATAGAAAAGCAAAAAAGAACTACTCTATAAAAATTATTAACGAGACTTTTTCTCTTCGCAATCAACGGCGCGTCACAGCGACGGGGCTCTTGAAACGGAGAGGTTATGAACCCAAAAAAACGCAAAACTCATGATGTTAAAACTATTTAAACGTGACGAATCGTTCGGAGCTATGCTTGAGGACGTACTTTATTTTAAGGCAGAAGGCCATTACACCAACGTGTTTTTCACACGAGACAGCAAGATGCTTCTGCCTTACGGACTGTCACAGCTAGACAACGAAATATGGAAACTTGACAACGGAACCTGCTTTGTGAAGGTGGGACGTAGCCACATCGTCAACCTGAAGAAGGTTGTGTATGCGTGTATCACGAAAGAAAGCTTCACCTTAATGGACCAGAACGGCAACTTTACCAATATCGTGGTGTCGCGAGCTGCGATAAAACAGCTGATTAAAGCTCTGAAAGACGGGAAAGCAAGCAAAGAGGAAAAAAGCGACAGCGACAATAACGACAATGAACCGAAACGGAAGGAAGGCTCGGAAAACGCCAATATTAATAATGTAGGCACACAAAACGATGAAAGCAAAAACATAGAAGACCCTGACGAGGACAAAAAGGACAAGAATCTTTGCCCCCAAGAAGAATCGGGGGGGGGGGGAAAAAAAAATTAACTTTTAGAAAAAGGAAACGCAAAAAAACCCAATTTAAAAGAATTTTAGTATATTTATAAGGTATAAAA
>ERZ1023633.532-NODE-532-length-15360-cov-9.240183_pt1 | contig 15360 bp, 15 predicted proteins | sample MGYA00380333_ERZ1023633 | MGnify/ENA primary metagenome ERZ1023633 (study PRJEB33179, sample SAMN07448972) | human gut metagenome | biome: Human-gut; feature: Human associated habitat; material: Faeces | host: Homo sapiens | place: India: Bhopal | collected...
ATATTTAGCGGGCATTTTTAGCTTATTTAACTGCAAAATAGAGTAAGATATTGATTATTTTACTAATTTTGCGGTATGAAATTGAATATAGACCAAAAAACAACTCTTTGGAGTGAAGGAGGAAAATTTTGCTTGGATTTAGCCAAACTGATATTTGGTGGTATCATCTTGGCAAGTATCATGAAAAAGGATATAGATACAGGGAAACTTTTAGTTTGTGGTGCTCTAATAACAATGTTTCTAGCTGTATGTGGATTCTTCTTAATATTAATGTCTAAAGATAAAAAAAAGAAAGGAAAATAAATATGGAACTATTAGTATTTATGGGTTTTTTTGCTTTGCTTGCTGGTGCTTTTACTCTATGGGCTTACAATGATTATCGTAAAATGCAGGCTTAAGTGGGCTTCTTGTTTTTAATCATTTCTAAAAAGATAAAATAATATGGGTGTATTTCTTTTTTTAGGTGTTATAGCCTTATTTATGAGTCTTTTTGCATTGTGGGGAGTATATGATCTTCGAAAGAATGCATAAAGGTTTTGTTCACAGTATAGAGAGCTTTGGTTCTGTAGATGGACCAGGCATCCGATTTTTGATTTTTCTGCAGGGGTGTCCGATGCGCTGCCAGTTCTGCCACAACCCGGATTCCTGGAAGACGGGAGTGGGAGAGGAATGGACAGCTGATGACCTGCTGGACAAGGCAGAGCGATTCAAGAGTTATTGGGGAGACAAGGGCGGTATTACCGTGAGCGGTGGAGAAGCCCTGATGCAGATAGACTTTCTCATCGAACTGTTCGAGAAAGCCCATCAGCGTGGCATCAATACCTGTCTTGATACCTCGGCGCAACCATTTAAGAAAGAAGGAAAATTCTTTGAGAAATTCGAGCGTCTGATGGCCGTTACCGATACGGTTCTTCTGGATATCAAGCATATCAATGATGAAGAGCATCGTAAGTTGACGCTTCATAGCAATAAGAACATACTCGATTGTGCCCGCTATCTCAGTGAGATTCACAAGCCGGTATGGATACGTCACGTCCTTATTCCAGGTATTACCGACAAGGATGAATACCTGGAAGAATTGCGCGATTTCCTCTCTACGCTCAGCAATATCCAGCGCATAGATGTATTGCCTTATCATACGATGGGCATCTACAAATATGAGAAGCTGGGAATCCCTTATCCGCTAGATGGCATAGAACCTCCTGGCAGAGAACGTGTGGCTCATGCCGAATCTATATTGCAGAAAGCATTATAGACCCGGCAGAGCGTATTTCTTATGATATGCAGTAGGGGCAATTACATTCCGAAGATTGCCTGATTATCATTATTCTTATTATGCAATGCTACCATAGTTGGGCTTGCCTTGGGGGTAGGCTCAACTATGTTTTCTTTATGGGTTTCTACAGAGCTGACCAGCTGTGCCTTGATGATAGGCTTGCAGATATAGTCGTTCACACCCATCTCATAGCAGTCGTCGATGTTGTCCTTGTTGTTGAGCAGGGAAACCACAATGATTGCCATCTCCGATTTGTCGTAAGAAGCTCTGACGTACTTGATGACGTCCCAGCCGTTTACCTGGGGCATCATCAGGTCGAGCAGGATGATGTTGGGCTGGAAGCTATCTACCAGTTCGATAGCTTTAGCTCCACCATCCGCTTTCTGAATCTCAACGTCTAAGCCTTTCAGCATATCAGCAACTAATTCAATATTCTCGTGAATATCATCTACTACTAATACTTTACATTTACTATTCATTTCTCGCAATTCGTTGCGACAATCCTAAGCCTTTACCTTATGGATTCCGTAGATATCACACACGAAACCCTTATTGGTGAGAATCTTATTCATGTCTAGGTTCTTAAATATTTTATGATTGGTACCGATGACTACGATTTCATACTTTTGATCGAGCACGGAAGGGTTGTCGGTAATCTTGATTTCATATTCTTCTTTAACTTCTTCTGCGTCCACCAGTGGGTCGTAGAGGGTGGTTCTGTATCCTGTACCCAGAAGATTGATATACAGGTCGGCTACTTTGGTGTTACGGATGTCATCACTGTCTGGCTTGAACGAGAAGCCCAGGATGAGAACGTTGGTCTCTGCCGGAACGAAGTTTCTTACCTCGCTGGCACTCTTGATCTTTCCTGCCATCCATATTGCCATCTGCTCATTCACCTCGCGAGCCGTAGAGAGGAGGGATGGAACCACATCCACCTCCTGTGCCTTGTTGATGAGATAGTAGGGATCCACAGCGATGCAGTGACCGCCCACCAGTCCAGGGGTAGCAGGCACGAAGTTCCATTTGGTACTTGCGGCAGCCGTAACGTCCTGGATGCTGATGCCCATCTTGTCGTATATCTTCTGCATTTCATTGAAGAAGGCTATCTGAACGTCGCGCTGGCAGTTTTCCATCAGCTTGCTAGCCTCTGCCACCTTGATGCTCTTTGCCTTGAAGGTTCCGTGGGTCAGCACAGAAGCGTAGAGCGAATCGATGATCTCGGCAGCTTCGGGGGTAGAACCGCTAGTTACCTTCACGATGTTCTCGATGGTGTGTACGGTATCGCCCGGATTGATGCGTTCCGGAGAGAAGCCTACATAGAAATCCTGGTTGAGCTTCAAGCCGGATGTTGCCTCCAGCAGTGGAGCGCATACTTCCTCGGTGAGCCCGGGATATACAGTCGATTCATATACCACGATATCGCCCTCTTTCAGGATGGCACCTACGGAGCGGGTGGCACATCTTACGCAGCTGATGTCTGGCTTGTTCGACTTGTTGACAGGTGTAGGAACCGCAATGATATACACATTGCACTTCCTGAGCATTTCTATGTCACTAGTCAGTTTCAGTCCCTGAGCCAAGGCTTTCGATAGCATTTTGTTCTGATTCATCTGCGTTTGGACAAGTCTGTTTACCTTTTTCGCATTGTTATCATAACCCCATGTATCGTATTTCTTTGAGAATAAGCATGCTAGGGGGGTACCTACGTAGCCCAGTCCTATCACTCCAACCTTAAACTCGTAAGGTTTGTTTGTCATATATCTATATTGTTTTAATTATTATTATTACTACTTGCTTCTGGTTCACTTTTTACCTTAGATTCCTTCCAGCTGTGCATAGCGCGATGTCTTCTTCGGGTTCCACGCATCTTTGTAAGAGGTGCGGAAGAACAGTTCCTGAAGATGTGCCGACAGTCGGGCAAAGCGCAGGAAGTAGCCTGTGTATGGCGACATGAGCGGCATGAACCGATAGAGGAACCAGGCGGTTTTCTTTCTTTCTGTTACCAGCAGCACCAGAATGAATGCCAGTTGCGACAGGCATACACGGATGAAGTAGCCCAGCAGCAGCACATCCACGATGTGATTGTTGTAGGTGATGGCAAGCTGAATCATATACCACAGCCACAGGAAGTTGAATACGCAGTCGAACACCACGCTTTCCATATTCGACAACCAGTTGAGGATGCTCCAGTTCTTGGTAGGCAGCAGGATGTCGAGATGCTTTCGCAGACGGAATCTCACGAGCGATCTCGACCATCTGATGCGCTGATGATACAGCTTGAACCATTTGGTTGGCACATTGGTCATGCAGATGGCATCTTCGGCGAATTTCACCTTGTAGCCAGCCTTGCGGATCTTCTGCGTGATGTCTCCGTCGAGTCCCGGTCCGATGTCCCAGAATCCCACTTCCTTCAGTGTCTTGTGCTCGAAAGCGCCGAAGGCACCCGAAATGATGTGGTAGATACCCAGGGCGCTGGTTACGGTTCGGCCCACCTGTATTCGCTTCAGGTATTCGAATGCCTGGAGCGATGAGCAAATCGTCTCCTTGTAGTTTCTCACCTCGATGCAACCTCCCACGGCTTTCACCTCATTGTCGAGGTAGAAGGGCAGAAGCACATTTTCCAGTGCGTCACGGTCGAGCGAAGAGTCGGCGTCGAGACTTACGATGTATTTCCCCCGTGCCATGTTCGCTCCGTAGTTGGTGGCAGCAGCCTTGCCGCCACGGGTTTCCAATCTCAGGTAGTGCGTGATGAGTCCCGCACGGTAGAGGTCGGTGCATATCAGTTTGGTGTCGTCGTTGCTACCATCGTCCACCACGATGATTTCGTAGTGCCGGTAAGTCTGCTCATTCAGCGACTTCACCATCTTATAGATATTCTTGCCTTCGTTCTTACCCGGCACCAGGATGCTGATGAGCGGGTTTTCTCTATAGAGATAGAAGCGGGCAAGCTCCTTTTCCTTGTTTCGTTTGTTTCGAGTCATCAGCCGGTTGAAGATCACCAGATATTCCAGCAGGTAGTATCTTGGAACCTCGATGAAGAAGAGGAACCAATAGGTGTTGGCAATGCTCGTAAACGAGAGTGTGGCAATCCAGTCCCAGAAGCGGTTGATCGTATCTGCTATACTAAACATATCTTCAGTTTCCTTTCTTCTCTTATCTCAGTATGGTGAGTGCCAGGATGACGATGAGGACGAGAATACCGGCGATGGCGACGAGTATTCCTACCAGATCCTTGTAGAGTTTCACTCTCTTCAGAGTCTTGTCGGTTTCGTCTTCTTTCGGAGCGATGTCGAGTCGTTCTTTCTGCTGCTTCACGGTTTCTTCGTCTGTTATCGGATTCTCCGAATATGTGCAGTAGTCATCTGGAGTCAGTTCTATGAAGCTCATCTTGTCGAAGAAGTCATCATATTGTCCGCTCATTCCCCTATGCTTGGTATTGAGTACACAGCAGATGATTTCGTCGGGTTCTATCATATTGGATACCTTTCTGATAGCCTTCGACATCTCCCTGCTCAGGTGCTGCTGTGCTTCCATCTCAGACTTCTCGTCAAATGCCGTATAGGTAACGTAGAAGATGTTGTTGTTGTACGATACCTTGTGACTGTTGAAGAGGCGGCAGAACTTTGCCTGTATGGCATCCTTGATCTTGATGGTCTCCTGTTTCGGGTTGAGAATCCAGATCTTGCCTACGATTACTGATATCTGATCATCGCGGTAGGTTTCCAGAAGCTGGCGGCGCAGACGGTTCTGCAGCAGACTATACTCCATATAGTTATCGTAAGTATTGGTCATGTTGCTGAAGAGCATTCCGCTCTGGGTCAGCGCACGGATACCTTCATCTGTAATCTCGTAATCCACTACATCACGGGGAACCAGCGCATTGACCGGGTAGGTACTCTCGCAATAGCAGCAGGTTGACTTGGTGATAGGCGTGGTAAACGAGTTCTCGCAGTCGTTGCAGGAATAGATCACTGCTGGTCGGTCGTAGTCCACACCGATGTGTCTCAGTCTCTTGTGGCACTTCGGGCAGATGAGCATGCCTCCCACATTGTATGCACTTTCCGGTGCCACGTTGGCACAGGAAAAGTGGTGGATGATGTTCTGGATCTTCAGATTCGAACTTCCGCACTTCGGGCAGCACTCCGTGTATAGCAGGTGACTGTGGTTGCACTTCGGGCAGAGATGTTCCTTGATGAGGTATTTGTGCTTGCGCAGAGCGCCAAATTCCTCCAGCGTATCTATGAAGGAGAACATCTCGGCAAGATGAAACAGGCTTATGCTGTGATAGTGCTCGAAGATAGGATTGATGTATCCCAATGACGATTTCTCCATGAGCCTGTGAGTCAGGATTCTCTGGTCTCTGGAGAGCAGATACCTCAGGATGTTGGAGAAGAGCTGGTTAGGCTGAGTTGGGCGTACCACCTCCTGCTTGATGCCATATTTCTCCTTGGCAGCCTTGATCTTGTCAATGATCTCATATACTTTCTCATTGCTCATATCGCTGACATAGGCATCGATGATGTAGTCAATGATCTGATCCTTGCCGGATAGCGCCATATTGACGAATATCGGCTTGTAGCTGCATTTGTACGATAGGATAGGGCTGGCTCCAAACAGGATAGCATGGAACGCTCGCTCACTCTTCGTATTGATATATATGCAATCGAAGTAGTCGGACTGGATATCTGGTGTCGAGTCGATATCGACATAGCTGTCGATGGTGAGCACCATGTCTCCACGTTTGTTTCTTTTAAGTCCAATCATTTCTTCTGGTTCTTTACTTTGGTTTGTCGGTCGAAATCAGCTTCGAACTTCTTACGACATTTTGATTCTTGTCCACTGGGATGGTGTACATCGGCAGTGGTTTTGGATCGAGCATAGCGCTGATCTTGTTGATTCTCACTCTCACTGGCAGCTTGTTGCTCATCACCCATGCCGGAACTCTCTGGTTAGGGTTCAGGGTGAAGACGGCAACCACTGCATTGGCATCATGCGAAAAGTTACTCTGCAGATGCTTCGGAATTTCCTCTACTCTCAGACCCACCATCTGTAGCTTGGCTTTCAGCTCCAGATTATTGTTGATGATGACGTCTGCATCGTCAGGACTCTCCATATACTTCACCTTGTCGTTGGGCACGTAGATGATTACTCCCAGATGGCATGCAGCGTAGTCGGTATGCTGGATGGTCATGACTTCCTCGCTCTTGAACCTCAGCGTCTTGTCGCTTACATTGATCTTCGTGATGTAGGCATCGGCTGGAGCGCAGCAGTAGTGTATCAGTCCCTGGCTGTAAACGCTCTTGTTGCTGGAGTAGGGCATGTCTGCATTGTCGGTGCCGGCACCTCTTCTCGACATAAAGTTATAGGTGGTATTCTTTGCCTTGGCGTAGATTTCCACCTTGTTCGCCTGCTTTCTGAGTTCTTCTTCCACTTCGGCAATCTCTGCATCCAGGGCATTGCGCTTGGTGTTGTCGGTGAGTCCGTAGTAGATATCCGAGCTCTCTGAAGCCTTCTGCTTTTTCAGTTCTGCCAGACGTGTACGGAGCACCGGAATTTCTTCCTTTGCCAGCTGTGCCTGTACCTCCATATCGTGCGTTTCCTTTACAGCCGAAGGCAGGATGTTGGGGTCATACTGGTTCACGATGTTTCCCAGCAGCACGTATGAGTAGAGGGTGTCACCCTTGTGTACCACCTCGCCTATTTCCTTGTTCACCTTCAGAATGTAGATGTCGTCAACTGCCGAAATCGGGTTCTCATCAATGGTGATGTATCCGTCGTAGATGACCCATATCATTCTTGTGATGATATAGTATGCCGCCAGTGCGATGACGAGCAGGAAGATCAGTGCGAAGATAATCTGCTGTCTTGCCAGTCGGTGGCTCTGCGACTTGAGCATGTCAGACATTGCCTGTTCCTGCGGCGTGCTATTAAATTGAAACTCATTCATAGTTCTATTTCCCTGAAAATAGTATTGTTGTCGTAGATGCTGACTGCCTTCTCGATATTGATGATGGCAAGTCCGCGGTTTAACATCAGCTTATACATTCTCTCTATGCTTTCGAGGAATCCCGTATATTCGTCCATTCTCATCAGGTAGTTGTACCCCTGCTTCTGGTTCTTGTAGGCAAATCTTCTCATATCGATGTATTTGCCGGTCTGTTCTATATGGAACGCCTCTGTGGCGATGGCGTGGTTCAAATTCTCTATTCTCTTCAGCAGGATGCCTACCGATTGCTTGATTTCCTTGACATCGGTGCTTCTGCTGCTTCTGATGATTTCCTTTTCTGTTTCGAGAGCCTTGCGCTTGCGTGGATTCTCGTTGTAGATCGGGATGGTGAACCGCACTCCGATATCACCGTTGTTGCTTATCTTGTTGTTGCTTTGCCAGTAGGATGACCATCTGGCGAAAGGCGTGATTCTTGTTGTCGATAAGTAATTAGCCAACTTGCTGTCGTTGTCGGCAATCTGTTCTTTTACCATCACGATTCTTGCGTCGATGCTTTCCTCGTCGATGTGGTGCCAGAGAGCTGTTGTATCTACCAGAATCCGGGTTGGCTTCATTCGGTAGATGGGCTTGTTGGAGATGTCGCGGTTGGAGCAGAGGATGGAGATATCGTATTCTGCTGCCAGTTTCTCGTTCATCACCTTCAGCATCTTGTCGTTGCTGATTCGGTCTTTCTCCAGCATGTATTGGTATGCCTCGTTCATGATATCGAGGTTGTCCAGTCGGTGGGCGATGATGGTACCGATGTAGAAGTTATATTGTTCGGTCAGCTCTTCAGCTGCCTTTTCATAGATGTCTGCTGTCATTCTCTTCTTGCTTTGCAGCCTGGAGAGTTCGTTAGCCAAAGCTACTTTGGCTTTCTTTTCCTTGCCCTGGTAGAACTTGCTGTTGATGATGTTCCATCCCAGTTCTGCCTGGGTCTTTGCCTTATATTTTGATACCTGTTCGGCGTCGTCGTTGTCGGCATCGAAGTAGGCATCGGGTCTGGCATATACCTGTCCGGTTACTTCCAGTCCGTTGTGTCTTGCTATTGCCAGTTGCTCGTGGGCAGTCTTGGCCCAGTAGAGCGAGTCTGTGTTTCTGATGTCAGCTGTGTGCTGACTGTTGAGTCCCAGGTTGATGACCGGGGATTTTACCCAGATAGGGTGGTTGAGTAGGGTATCGAGTTGTGCGAAGCGATTCTTGAAGTGCTTGAGTACATTTTCATTTTTCAGATTTTCATAAACGAGCATCTTCGGGCTGAATGCTTTTTTCAGGGGCTTTTGCTTCAGATTTTGAGCCATAACACCCCTTCCTCCGATAGTTATCAGAAGAACAGCAGTAGTGTATAGTATCAATTTTCGCTTCATCTTTCTCTTAGTTTAAACACTATGAATGCAGCCGCAAGCTGTTGCAGCTGCATTCATCTAGTGTCTTTTGATTTTATTGCTCAATGACAATTCTTATCTATTTCTTATGAATTGAACATATATCAGATTCCTTATTTAGTAAGAAATCTCAGGATCGGCATTCTTGAGTTGGAATACCTGCAGTCTGTTCTGACCGTAGGCAACGTAGATATAGCCCTTGTATTCTATTACATAGTTAGCAGAGTGGACTAAGTCGCGGTGTGCAACCACCTTGTGAGTTTCCTTGTCGAGAACCACAAGTCCGAATCCGCCGTATGCGATATATACATACTTCTTTCCTACGTAGCAGCCATTGGCATGACCTTTATATTTACCGGCATTTGCGCCCTCGCTGATGGTAGGGCTAGGCATCTGGTAGTGCCAGAGTTCATTGCCTTCCATATCGTAAACATACATACCGGCAGCACCGCGGCAAACGTAAATCTTGTTATCATCCACACGAACCACGTTCTTACCGTTGTTTGGTTCAATGGTGCTGATAGCGAAGCTGTTAATCGGGTTGCTGAGGTCTTCTGCCTTCTGGTCGAAGATTTCCACGGTAGCAGGGACAGCCTCTGTCTCGTTGGTTGCTTCTCTGTCCAGATAAACTGTAACGATCTTACCATTGCCGATAGCTATGTGCTTTACCTTTCCTGGCTTGTTGATCTTGTCAAGCTCATTATAGGTATCTGCGTTATAAACCAGATAGCCCTTGGTGGTTGCAACGATCAGATGGTTGGTTTCGTCGTTATAGACCACGCAGTTCTCATCATAACCCTTTTTCGCAAATTCTGCTGTTGCAGGATTCATCTGGATAAACTGCAATGGCTTCTCGTAGATCACGGTGTCCTTGCCATTGATGGTTGTTGTGATAGACATTGATTGGTCTGCCAGCAGATGGTTTTTGTCCTGGATAGGGATGTATGCGAGCATAGCACCCTTCTTGTTGGAACTTCCTGGTAAGTAAACCATGCGCTTGCCAGACTTGAGCTTGACTGCCAGCAGATGGTTGAAGTCGAGATCTTTCTGGTCATCGCAGAGATACTGCTCCAGTGTTACCTTGTTGTTTTCTACAGGACTGAATACCTCAATACAGCCACCGTGTTTCTTGTCACGGGTATGGTAAGACATATATAATCTGCCATTGTGTTCCTGTACGCAAGTCGCAGAGATGTCATGGTCGTGATTATAGTCGATACTTGAAATCAAGTCGAGTGTAGGCTCCTTTGTAGGCTCTTGGTCTGCATTGTAACCATTAGGATTGCACTCAGTCTTCTTGATGACATAGTTCTTGGCTTCCGAATCATCCTTGAAGAGGATATTGGCATTATTGTTCCATACAATAGTTGTATTGTCATCTGTAATCGGAGTGGTAGCCCCTTCACTTCCATAGATTACATTTGTATCTAAAATGATATGAGCGTTATCTCCTGATGTGGAGAAAACAGAGCAATCTACCGTCTTGGCTCCACCTGGATTCCAATCACCCTCTTTTCCTGGCGCATTGTAGTAGAAGGCATTTGCCTTGATCACAGCTACACCGTCCTTGTCCGGTAAGTCTGCATAACCTTGTTTTTGGTTCAGATTCACGTATTTGCCTTCGATGTCAACCATACTCTGGTCTTGCAGGTGAAGGATTGCACCAGAATCTTGCTTGTAGTACTTTGCCTTCAGATACAAGACGTAGAGATTTGTGCCATTGGTGGCGTTAACATCTCCTTCTACCTTGAGGGCACAACCGCTATGGAGCACAGTTGTATTTTGAATCTTCAGGCTGGTGGTTGTCATGACGTTGTTTACACTGGCCTCTGACTGGTTTGACATTTCGAACTTTCCTGTCAAAGTAGCATTGTCTGTTACATACAGTTGGGCATCTCCGCTCATGGTAACATTATCAGCAATGAGGGAGTTTTTGACAAACAACAAAGAGGTTTTTCCGCCTTGTATGTTCAAATCGTGTCCTTTTACGTTTAAATCCCCGGCATTCTGATAGAATGTATTCTTGATGAGATATTCTTTCTGGTTTGCTGGAAATTCGACTTTGCCCCAGTTGGATACCTTAGTGTCTAAAAATACTTCATTGCTATTTCTCGCAATCAGTTTACCTCCGCTCAATACATTGATTGAGGCTCCTGAGCCGTAGGCAGTGCTATATTCCAATGTACCTTTTACATAGATGGTCATTCCTTCTATGTTGTAACCATCTGCTTTGAGGGTTTCACCAGCTGGTACAACATAGGTTTTTCCTGAATGACTGTTCCATTTTTCTTTTTCAATGGATGAAAGATTTGGAGTTCCTGCTGGAACTGCTGGCTCTGCTGCTTCTGCTCTGGTTGCCAGAGCTCTAGTTTTTGTAGTTGTATTAGCGTATGCACCTTTATAGTTCCGTACTCTGGATGCCAGCTGTTCTGCATACTCTGTGGTTACGTTGGAGCCAACGATAGTAGCAGCTTTACCGATAGGGTCTATGACAGAATCGTTGCCGGAATCGCTACAAGATGCCAAAAGCATTGCAGCAAATGAGAACGTTGCAAGTTTAATGTTTATAGCTTTCATATTCATTTACTTAACTTTTATCGTTAACATTCTTGTTGAACGTATTTCTTGTTTCAGCTAGTCAACTTAGCTCTAATAAGGTGAATGTTCCCTCCCACTCGCAAGGAGTGGGAGAGAACAAGGATTATTTCTTTTATTCGTATTACTTCTTGGTATCTGTAAGCTTGAATACCTGTACACGGCTCTGACCGTATGCAACGAAGATGTTGTTGTTGTCATCTACTGTTACGAAGTTGGCAGACTTGCCGTTGTATGCCTTACGGTGGCAAACTTCTTTGCCATTCTTGTCGAGGACAACCAGACCGTATGAACCGCAAGCTACAAATACGTTGTTAGCTGTAACGTAAACTCCATTAGCGCAACCCTTCACATCACCCTGCTTGTCTGCATGTACTGGTGCCTTCATTGTTGGGCAATCGAAGAACTGGCTAACAGTACCATCGGCAGTAATTTTTGAGATACCATTCTCGCCCTTGCAGACGTAAATCTCACCTTTGGCTTCATCTACTGCAATCACCGCCTTGTTGCCCTTAGGAGAGATTGCACCGACATTATATGTTGCTGCAACGTCCTGCATTTCATTGTCGTTATATGCAGTCAGTGTGCCATCAACTGTCAATGCGTAGAGCTTGCCGTTTGCTGCAACAAGATACTTGCCCTCTGTGCTACCCTCATTCCACTTGTTCATCTTTGCATTGAAGATAGTGAAGCCCTTGGTGGTTGCTACGATGTGGTTGCTCTTGAAGTTAGCTACACAGTTGGCATCCATGCCTTTGGTCTTTCTGTCGATAGCAGAAATCTTAATCTGGTTAGCGAATGTACCATCGCTGTTCAGTGAAATCTGTCCCATAAAAGGACCTACACCTGTTACTTCATCAGCATGGTTAGCGTTTCCACTCTGGCTACCAGCTACCCAGAGAGTGCCGCCATCTACGAGGATGTGGTTGTAGTCATTGGTAGCATTGGCTGATTGTACAGTCTGATTGATAGCCAAGGTGTTGCTTGCCAAACTGATAGCCTCGATAGCTCCATTAGAAGTCTTGCCGTTTGTATGGTAAGCTACATAGAACTTGCCGTTAACTCCTGGCTGGATGCAAGTAGCAGACAAACCATTGTTTGGAGTCTTGTCTCAACCAAGTCAAGCTTTGGAGCTGCGATGATAGTTGCAGGATCTCCAACCCACTCAAAGCCATAAGCCTTGTAGTCTGGACCATCTGCTTTCTCCTTGACACCCTTACCATCAGTTGCCTTATCGTAGTCGAGGTAAGAAGCTGCAATATCGAGATCCTCGAAAGAGTTCTCCTTCTCTGTGCCTGTATAGCACTCTGTGAACTGGAGAAGGAAGGTTGCGTTGCTTCCAGATGTTGCCAAAGCCTTAATCTGGTTGTCACCATTGTTGGTGAACTTCTTAGCCTTGATAACAGCGATGGCGTTGTCATCGTCCAAGGTAATCTGACCAGCACTTGCGTTATCAGTTACGATATTGTTGGTATAGATGTCGCTCTTGTTGTTGATATTAATCTGGCAGTTGCCCTTCAGGTTGAGAGTTGCATCCTTGGTATCGTTGGTAACGTTGATGTAGTCAGCTGTGATGCGTGAACCTGCTTCTGCGTTGAATACCTTTGAAGCCTTGATGGCAGATTTCTCGCTGGCAATCATCTCGCCCTTAACGTTCAAGGTCTCTGTTCTCAAGAAACCGCCGAACTGCAAAGCACCATTCACGTTAACTGTTGTAGCGTTCATGATGTGCTTGGTTACGTTTACGGTAGCGCCTTCCTCGATGTTCAGCTCAACAGCGTGGAGAGAACCGCCGATGAAGGCATCAGAACCCTGCTTGAATGTAATGTTGTGCTTTGGAGTGATGATGGCCTTCTTGTCGTTCTTGTTATAAGGGTTGACAGAACCGATACCGCCACCATTATTTGTATATTTAGCGTACAGCTTACCTGCTACGGTAATATCGTTTTCTGCAATGATAGAACCGCCATCGTTGATGATGGTTGCGTCAGCAGGAATCTCCAAGGCACCTTTGCCCTTGTACTCCAATGTAGCACCGCCGTCAACGTAAATGGTACAGCCTGCAATAGAACTGTCGAATATCAACTTTGAACTACCCTTTACGAAGATGGTTGTACCAGCGACTTTGTAACCGCTCATGTCGAGTGTTTTCTTACTGGTGATCAAATATGTCTTGCCGGCAGTCAGGTCTTCTGCTTCGCCGGTCAACTGTCTAGCATCCTTAGGAACAGCAGGGATGGCAACTTTGTCGGCAGAAGCAAATGCTCTTGTCTGAGTTGCTCTTGAGAAGAAGAACTTTCTGGCATTAGCTGTTGTGTTCTTGTAGTTTGAAACGCGAGCAGCGAGTTCTGCTGCAGAACTGCTTGTGAGATTTGCAGTGATAGTCTCTGCAACATCCACTTTAGGGTTTGTGCCATCTGTAGGGTCGCTAGAGCTGTCGCTACATGATGCGAAAACGAATGCCGCCAAACCGATGACAGCAAGCTTGGAATTGATTACCTTCATATCTATTAATAGTTTTAATTTTATTTTAGACTTTATTATCTTTACTTCTTACTTCATTATTACCTTTACTTTTACTTATTTTTTAAGTTCTGTTCGAATAATCGCTTTTTAAGTTCAGTTCGGACACTTATCTTTAAGTTCAGTTCGAATAATAAATGTTTTCTTAGCAGGTGGTTAGGGCAACTGCAAAGTGCGAATGCTAAGCCATTACTCTTCTATCTGCATATTCACGGTGCAAATATACTGTAATTATTGCAAATAGAGTAGATTTACGGGTTAAATATTCTTAAAGTGGAAAATCTTTTGTACTGAGTGCTATGGAGTTACCTTTTGTTAGCGATAACGAAGTTGTGAAAATGTCTAAAATCCGGGTACGTTTCTTATGGTATCAAATTGAATTTTTGTCGTTGTTCTTTAGCCTGTTTTTGCATATTGGCAAAATAACTTCTGTAAGCTTCTTCGTTTTCTCTGTTGTATATTTCGGCTGCCTCGTGCATAATCTGAGCCAGCATTTCATCTGTTGGCTCTTCCATGCTTGTCAGGCGATAGCTATTTAATTCTATTTCTGAAATCATAATTCTAATATTTTAAAATATGGCGCAAATATACGATTAGTCCTGATTTATAATATCTTCCAGGAATTCTTTGGGAGTTCTAACTTTGATGTTGGCTGTCTTGAAATCTTTTGGGTTTCTGGTTATGATGTAGTCAACCTTTGCTTTCTGTGCGCATTTGTATTGCATGGCATCTTCAAAATCCTCAAAATCGGATAGAGTCGCATAATTCACGCACTCTTTATCTGTAGCAACCACTTTGCAAATTTTGCAGAAATCTGCAATCAGCGTTTTTATTCTGTCGTTGTCGTTCTTCTTGCTTAAAATATAACTTGCGGTTGCAAAAGACATAGCTGCTGCGTGTAATTCTATCTTTTGGTTGATTGCTAAGCTCATGATGATTGCTGCATCATCGTAAAACCCTGTTCTGTTTCCAAGATAATCAATTATCACGTTTGTATCTAAGAAAACCTGTATCATATCAGCTTATTTTATATAGTCCTTGTAGTATTCATTTTTGTAGTCGAATGTCTCAGGCGTATGAATGCCTTTGGTCATAGCTGCAATTCTTGGGTCTATAACTAAGTCTGCCTTGGTTATTTTCTTAGCCTTTGTTTTGTTGGGAGACAATATTTTCTTGAGTGCTTTGACTGCCTTGCTAATTGTCTCGTAGTCTTCGTTAGCTATTATGCTGACGAGTGACTGGTATTCTGATTGTAACTCTAATGCTGTCATAGTGTATTGCTTTTAAAATTCCTGCGGCAAAAATACGATTTATTTCTTGAACTTGCAAGTTTTTGGGGATATATTTTCATTCCTTTGCATGTTTTTCTTGTTTCAAAAGAGCCTTACTTGCTGTCCAAAAGAGCCTAACGTAACGTTCAATTAAGCCTAACGTAAACCTTAATTGAGGCTTATTTGGATGACAAGTAAGGCTCTATTGCAAGGTAATTGAGGCTCTGTTGTCAGGCATTTAAGGCTCTTTTTGCAATCTTTTTGAACTTTTTTGCAACCTTTCGGGTTTCTTTTGCGTCTAAGCATCAGAATATAGAAAAT
>ERZ1023633.537-NODE-537-length-15311-cov-10.306896_pt1 | contig 15311 bp, 10 predicted proteins | sample MGYA00380333_ERZ1023633 | MGnify/ENA primary metagenome ERZ1023633 (study PRJEB33179, sample SAMN07448972) | human gut metagenome | biome: Human-gut; feature: Human associated habitat; material: Faeces | host: Homo sapiens | place: India: Bhopal | collected...
TCTAATCGTCTGCCGTAATAAAATTTCTACTCACATGCCTCTTGCGAGGCATGACGCCGTCGTCGTTCCGGTGCGCTCGCCGCTATTGGATTTCTACTCACATGCCTCTTGCGAGGCATGACCCACTCACTGTCGTTTTGTGCCCGACAACCTCAAATTTCTACTCACATGCCTCTTGCGAGGCATGACTTTTTGTACCATAAATCTCCACACCTTATAACAGATTTCTACTCACATGCCTCTTGCGAGGCATGACAACGGCAAGACGCACACAGACACTTGCCCACATATTTCTACTCACATGCCTCTTGCGAGGCATGACCTTGCCATTTTGACATGGGATATTTTTCTGATACATTTCTACTCACATGCCTCTTGCGAGGCATGACAACGAGCGCGATGAATTCACTAACTATTTCGCGAATTTCTACTCACATGCCTCTTGCGAGGCATGACAACTCTGCCGGTGTATAAATCTATTGTCATAGCATTTCTACTCACATGCCTCTTGCGAGGCATGACGCGGTTGAAAAAATGTTGCGTTGACGCAACAGAATTTCTACTCACATGCCTCTTGCGAGGCATGACGTCAAATTTAAGCGCGTTATCTGATTACATGCTAAATTTCTACTCACATGCCTCTTGCGAGGCATGACCCGACGTTCAGTTAAAGACAGCTTTTTTAAGTGATTTCTACTCACATGCCTCTTGCGAGGCATGACACGAGCGCGATGAATTCACTAACTATTTCGCGAATTTCTACTCACATGCCTCTTGCGAGGCATGACCAGGACACCTTGCGGACGCAATTTTATTTTTCGATTTCTACTCACATGCCTCTTGCGAGGCATGACGATATACAGAGTATCTTTGCTACTGACCCGCGCATTTCTACTCACATGCCTCTTGCGAGGCATGACTGCATACGTTTCGCCACTTCTGAATGAACGTCTATTTCTACTCACATGCCTCTTGCGAGGCATGACGCAAATTCTTTCATATATTTTCCCAGTAATTCCGATTTCTACTCACATGCCTCTTGCGAGGCATGACATATTTCCGCGCGCCCTTTTTTCGTAGTCCATGATTTCTACTCACATGCCTCTTGCGAGGCATGACACCTCTAACATTTATTCAAAATTGAGCGATTGTAATTTCTACTCACATGCCTCTTGCGAGGCATGACCGCGCTATGAGTACCAAGGGGCAGTTATATCTAAATTTCTACTCACATGCCTCTTGCGAGGCATGACGCATCACGTATTGATGACTTGCCGAGAAATCGTATTTCTACTCACATGCCTCTTGCGAGGCATGACAAAAATAGGGATATTTTTGTCTCGTAGTCCAAAATTTCTACTCACATGCCTCTTGCGAGGCATGACATTTTTTTGCACATCCCACGCGAAACATAAACATTTCTACTCACATGCCTCTTGCGAGGCATGACCTTTACACGGACACAGACAGCGTCAAATATATCGATTTCTACTCACATGCCTCTTGCGAGGCATGACGATGTTTTTACGTCGTTCCGAAACTGACATTACAAATTTCTACTCACATGCCTCTTGCGAGGCATGACCAGGACTTAGACTTGTTCACACCTTTCGGACAGTATTTCTACTCACATGCCTCTTGCGAGGCATGACCGAAAGAGTTTTTACATCTCGATGTGCACTCAGATTTCTACTCACATGCCTCTTGCGAGGCATGACATAATCAACCTCATTATATAATGGTAATTTTACATTTCTACTCACATGCCTCTTGCGAGGCATGACCATGATGCTTACGGATATATGCCACCCGCGTATTATTTCTACTCACATGCCTCTTGCGAGGCATGACAGCGCCGCAGACAACGCGCAGGCTACTGCTACAAATTTCTACTCACATGCCTCTTGCGAGGCATGACCTTACTTCCTACATGTCTTTCATCCAACATACAATTTCTACTCACATGCCTCTTGCGAGGCATGACGACTCGTTAAAGGTTTATGCTTCCAACGGCTTTTATTTCTACTCACATGCCTCTTGCGAGGCATGACTATATACATTTTCGGTTGACGCTTTCCCGTTTATATTTCTACTCACATGCCTCTTGCGAGGCATGACTTCGTACAAACTCATATTTTCCGCTTTCGTTAAATTTCTACTCACATGCCTCTTGCGAGGCATGACGAATAATGGCGCCCCACTCAATATTTGACTTTGCATTTCTACTCACATGCCTCTTGCGAGGCATGACCGTTGCTATCGTTTCGGAATTTGTAAACCGTTCAATTTCTACTCACATGCCTCTTGCGAGGCATGACCATAAACAAAGAAGAAGCGTATAAGCTTTTAATGAATTTCTACTCACATGCCTCTTGCGAGGCATGACTTGTGTTCCGCAATACTGTTTATGCCGACAGCATGGATTTCTACTCACATGCCTCTTGCGAGGCATGACTTGTCCATACAATCAAACGGCTGAGTGCTCATAATTTCTACTCACATGCCTCTTGCGAGGCATGACACCTCCTTTTTATAAATTATTCCAGTATTCGTACATTTCTACTCACATGCCTCTTGCGAGGCATGACTCCGATAAATTTTATTGCACTTGCATTATCTTCAATTTCTACTCACATGCCTCTTGCGAGGCATGACTAGCGTACAGTTTGCCGGAATTGTGCCCTTTAAAATTTCTACTCACATGCCTCTTGCGAGGCATGACATCGTTCGGAATTTGTAACCCGTTCGTAGGGTCTATTTCTACTCACATGCCTCTTGCGAGGCATGACATGGATGGTGCATTTATAATTGCTCTACCTCTATATTTCTACTCACATGCCTCTTGCGAGGCATGACTTCTTGAAGAAAATGGTTTTGAAGATATGCTTATTTCTACTCACATGCCTCTTGCGAGGCATGACTAAAGTCTTTTCTTTCTATCATCTCTTTAATATTATTTCTACTCACATGCCTCTTGCGAGGCATGACATCGTTTATCCTGGCTCTGATATCGATAACTCCTATTTCTACTCACATGCCTCTTGCGAGGCATGACGGGCGTGATTGGAATTATTCGCAGACCACAAGCATTTCTACTCACATGCCTCTTGCGAGGCATGACAGTAAAGGACTATGCGGATACGATGACTATACAATTTCTACTCACATGCCTCTTGCGAGGCATGACTGTTAAAACGCTACACATATCTATGAAATCATCAATTTCTACTCACATGCCTCTTGCGAGGCATGACGATTACGATTTTTTATTGCAATCGGTTGATATAAATTTCTACTCACATGCCTCTTGCGAGGCATGACAAAAGCAACTATGTTTTTCTGGCACATATTCGATAATTTCTACTCACATGCCTCTTGCGAGGCATGACAAAAACATTCAATAAAAATTGAAATTCAAATGATATTTCTACTCACATGCCTCTTGCGAGGCATGACTGACAATGGGCGAGTTGTTGCGTCAACACAACTATTTCTACTCACATGCCTCTTGCGAGGCATGACTTACTGATAACGCTAATGAAATATTGACATCAATTTCTACTCACATGCCTCTTGCGAGGCATGACCGCAATATTTTGTGTTTTCTTTGCAATCATGCCACCATATACAAGAGACAGACTTTTTAACAAATATATATTTCTGTTTTTTCTGACAAAGTTTCTCTGCCTAGGGGCGAACCTGATATTGTTTTTTAATCACCTGAGGTTCGCATGCACTAATCAGATAATGATTACGCCTTCTGGGTTATAGGTTGGCTTTGCACCGATATGCTCAACCCGGTGCTCCCAATTATTGCCTAAATAATAAAAGCGCAGACTGTCCTGCTTTTCATCAATCAATTTCAGCAGACGGTCTTTTGTTTTTAAGAAGGTCGAATAATCCAAATTCATCTCGAATACAGAATTCTGAACTCTCTGACCATGATTTTGGCATTCTTTCGCCACCTTTCGCAGCCGATTTTTACCGGCTGCATCCATCGTGCTTACATCGTAACTCACTAAAACCATCATCGCAATTCACCTATTTGATTAAAAGTGCAGGATACTCGGGAATGTCACCGCGCACATACTTTGCAAGCAGATTGCACTGCACATATGGCAGTAACCCCAAGGGAATTTTCTGCTTTATGTACGGATGCAAAAAGTCAGTTCGTTTTTTCTCCTGCCATTTGGTCAAAACTTTTCTTCTGCCATCTTCGTTCAGCCAGACTGCACCGGATATCTGTTTGTCAAAGTCATCCGTATCCACTATCTGTAAATTGATGAGTGTTAAAACAAAGCGTTCCGCTATACACCGTGCTTCCTCCACCAAATCACATGCCAGAGAACTTCTTCCGCTCCGGAGTGCATGACAAAATCCAATATAGCTGTCCAGACCTACAGTTTCCAGAGCAGATGCATATTCATTTGTCAGCAGCGTATACACGAACGACAATAAAGCATTCACTTCATCTAACGGCGGATGTTTTGTCCTGACAGAAAACATAAGAGACGTCTGTTTACTCGTAATAAGGTTATCAAAAACAGAAAAGTATGCCTGTGCACAATTTCCCTCAATACCGAGTATGGACTCTATGCTTTCCGCCTGAAGAACATTTTCTATTCCCGTATCTAACATTACCATTGCCTGACGTATTTCTTCCTTTTCTCTCAGGGAAGGATTATCATGTAATGACCTGCGGATTAACTGAATGGTGTTGCTGAATTTGGCAGCCATGGTATTTCTTGCCAGAGTAATTCCGTCTTCCCGGAATTTATCAATCTGCGCAACTCTCAGAAAAACATTACCTTTCGTTTCCCCACATACCTTCGCCAGGAATTTTCCCTGTGGGGAAAGAAAACTGAGCGCAACTGTATTTTGCACACATTTTCCCATAAGAGCCGGAGAACATCCCACATAATTAAAACAGACAATGCCCTCTATATTATCAAAAGGTATCCGCAGTTTTTCTTCTCCGTCTATTCTGCAGACGAAATTTTCTCCGTCCAGGGCAAGATAAGCATGTTCATTTGTAATATAAAGAGTATTCAACAGCTTTCTCATTTATTTTCCTCTGTTTCGTATAACACATCCTCATCATTCTCTTGAAGACGAATTTTATTTAAGGAGTCCAGAAAACTTACCGGCTTTTTCTTCATAGGCATGCATACTTCTTTCAGGGAACAGCCATTGCAGTTTTGTCCTACACGTATTTCCGGTATTGCTCCGCTATCAAGCCGCTCCCGCATTTCCTCCAAAACCTGCAGCAGCCTTTTATTACACTCCTGAAATTGTTCTTTTACCGGAAGTTTCACCCGTTTTTTCACATCTGCATAGTATAAAACCGCATCACTATCACAGCCAAATACATAATCCACACACAGCTTCTGTGTAAAGATCTGCATAAAGTCCTCTTCATGGTAATCCTTATTTTTCGGTTTTGTTGGTTTATATTCTACAATACACAGATTATATTTACCGGGGAGCCCGGAAATCGGTACTCCGTTCTTGCTTTCCGTCAGCTCTATACAATCTGTTACCCCATATAAATTATACTTGGGAAGATTGTTGAACACCTTCACAGAAGTAAATACCTTCTTTCCGTTCGCCGTATAATGCTTATCCGGATTATGTACCCGTTCATGCAGTAAATTAGCCTTTGTAACAAAAACATTTTCACTCCACGCACAATCAATTTCCAGAAGACCCCAGCGATGTGGACAGTATAAAAAATGCTGAACGGACCTGATAGCTATTTCCCTGTCCGTCATTTAAATTTTCTCCAGTAACGTTACTCCGTCCGGCATCTCCTTATCTACGCATATTTCGTAATCGGAAAAGCTTCTCGGAGCTAAATCAAAATGTTCCGTAATTCTGATTTTATCGAACAAAATATGAGAAGGACAATTTCCCAATACATTACTATGCTTAAACACATAAAGCTTTCTCATACACATTTTTCCGCGGGCTGCGCTATGGTCATTTTCAAACATATTGACAATGGCATCCCATAACAAATTCAAATCTTCCTCTGAAAGATTGGTTACCTTGTTTGCCAAAGCCGCCGAAACATATCCTTCTGCTTTGTATAATGCATACGGAACAACGCTCTTCTTTCCCATTTCCGTATCACCTGTTTCGCTTCTTTCCTCCGTAGTTCTTGCCTGTCTGGTAATAGTAACCTCCTGAATATTGATAGGAGAAATACTTCTGGCAAAATTAATCTGCACCGGTCCTCTGACGATACCGCAAGGGTCATCGCCGGTTGACATTACCGCACCGAATGCCCTTACGTCAAAATAGGTACGGCACATATAATCTCTTGCCTTCTTCACGTCATCTGCGTTTTTGTTTTTGTCCTTGTTGTGGGCAATGCCCTCTGCATCATAGGCTGCGGCAAACTTTGCATTCAGGGATTTATCCGGTTTTACCAGAATATTGTAACCCGGCTCCCCTTCCTTGCATAATTCAACGTAATTTCTGATTTTACGCTTTAAGCATACATCCGTTACATATCCCAATCCGGACTCCGCATCTATTCTGGGAGCATTTCCCGCATCAGGGTCTCCGTTGGGATTTCCGTTTTCCACATCAAAAATCATTACAAAATCATATCTGTTTTCCAGTGCCATACTATTTTTCCTCCTCTACTTTGTCTGTGTTTTTCTTATAATAACTTTGCCATTGCTGGTAGTAGCCAATTTCGAATCTTCCCTGCTCCTGTAAGGATAATCTCTTAGGAAATTCTTCCTGCAACTTGTCCGTTATTTCTCCAATCTGCTTATTGTAAAAAACCGGATGTTTTGCTTTTTTCAGATGGTTCTGTGATAACCTGATTAATTTGGGAAATATCAGTTCCGGAGTCATGGATGCCGATGAAAAATAGGTATCCTTGATAGTTCGATTTAATTTCCCCAAGGCATCCTGCTGCAGAGCTTCCAGAACTGCAAAAAGCCTTCCACACAAATACGCCTGATTGGTGCTTTCTTCATTTAATGCCATTGTGATTTGTTCCTCCTTATTTTTGTTATTTCTATTGATACAGGTTTTCAGAATACCTGCTCTTACCTCTCCAATATACAAATCCGTTCTTATTCTTCTAACTATGGTATCCAGCAGTGTATAAGGGCAATCGGTATTGTATAAAATAGATTCAAATAATTTTGCCATCATGGCAGAGTCTACTTTTTTATCGGAACTCTTCGGTGATACAAGTTCTTTCTTTATTTTGTACATATACACTCGTTCGCCATGCTCCGCGACCTGCATATCCCGCTGAAATTTTGCAATATTTCCAAGAATTTCTCCATACTTCTTTCGATAAATAAATTTAACAGCCACTCTTGAAGAATTCGGCTTCAAACCTACCATGTAAAAATCCACATTTGGGTCAATATTTTCAAAAGACAGCAGGGTCTTATCTGTAACAGCTGCATTTCCGGCATCTTCTAAAACCTGCCGCAGCAGTAAATTTGTCTGTTCTGCCGAAACCCCATCGGTACCCTGCTTCTCTCCAAACAGCATGGCATTCAGAATATCCTCACTGTTTTCGCTGGCATTCATAGCCCAGAAAACAACCGTCATATCATCAATAAGGGCTTTATGCCTTTGAGAACTTAACAGATAATTCAATGCCTCGGTATACTTTTTCATGGCAGTTTTGGAAATATTGCTGTTATATGCCTGTTCCGTCCCATAAGAGCTTTCCGACGCATTATTGAACCCTATTAACACAGAGCCTGTTGCCGCCCCACCGGCTATTCCCTTTATCTTTTTATGAACTCTTTCTATTTCTGTTGTTTCACCGGTAATGCTGCACTGGGCTATCCAGGGTTTTTCCCCCTCTTCTGATTTGTCTGTTCTCTCCCATTTCTCCTTCAGTGCCGTATCCTGATGCAGCAGTAAATCCGGTCTTCCCTTTAGACAGAAAATATAATTTGATTTAGAATAATCTTTTCCGAGCCTCAGTAAGCTTTCATTATGTATTTCCTGTTCCGGTACCCAGTTTTCCAAAAAACATCGGTAGGCATTCACCACCGGTGAATCAATATCCTTTATAAATTCCAGATTACTTTTTACCAGTTCCATATGGGATTTTTTTGCTTTATCCGTTTTGTCCGCCGGTGACAGTGCATCGTCGGCATAATTTAAGCCGAACAGATACAATGGTCTATGTTCTACCACATTGGCTTCAATGCCAGGCTTCTCCGTTCGCTCCGGCATCAGTTCTTCTCTTGGAACCGCTTTTTCTTTTATTTTGTCCTTACCGGCCGGAACTTTTTCTATCTTCTGATAGCTGGAAATCGTATCAATTTTCCCATCCTGCGTCAGGTGCACCAGATAATGTATTTTTACCTTGCTGTATCCTTCGGGTGTGACTTTTCCGGCTGCCGCTAACATATCAAAGTATTCACATAGTGCCTGTATCAACATTGTTTTTCTCCTTTCCTGATTGTTAATCTTATGCCTTTGTCATTGTCAGGTATTTATTCACATCAATGACACCGGAAACCATATGCGGACGATAATACTCCGTTGTGGCTTTGTCTGAAAATTTAGGGCTGTCCCAGTCGCCGTTCTGAGGTATCCCGCCATCCTTAAAATTAACCCGGTAGACCATAAATCCCAAATCTATATCACCCATATCAAGAATGGCATTGCTGATAAGATTTGTATCGAATTCATCCACTGGCTCCAGCCTTTTTACGGAAAATTCGCTGCAGCCAAGGCAAGGGGTACGAAAATACTGTCCATTTTCCAAACGCCTTTTGATTATGTTATAATGCTTGTTTTCCGCATCGTCCTCTCTCTCATTTTTTATGCCGGTCAGTTCAAAATGAAATTCTATACCGTATTTTACATTTTTCAGAACCATGGACGCCCTCTGGCTTCTTCTGGCCACGGTATAAATACAGGGGTCTGCCTCTTTTCCATTCATCTGATTTTTCACGGCACTGTATAATACCTTATCCTTCACCTCGTTGCGGCGAATATTGGCAAATTCAATCGGATGAAATACCACAATCTTGTCGATAACATACCTTATTGCCGGCTTCCAGTAGATGCTTTTCAGCATGCCTTCCAGGGCTCCCGGGGTAGGCACATCATAGCTTACTCTTTCCGTCTTGAATTCCGGACGGGTAAAGCATGCATAATCGCCTTCTACCATAATCTTAAAACCGTAACTCATATTAATTCACCTTGCCTTTCCGTAATCTGCTGATTTGCGTGTATTTTGCACACTGTCCTCTATTTCATAGTTCATGCATTTTATTTACTACAGAATGTAATCCTTTGCTTCAAACGTTATTCCCGTTTCCCTGTTGTAATAGTCTGTATTGGTCAGAAACCAGATTCCGGTGCCGAAATCCTCCACCACATGCTGTTTATATAAATCCTCAAATTCTTTTCTGCTGACAGAACATACATAACGCTGGACTGCCCGGACATTTCCTTTTCCTGTTCGTTTAATACTTTCCATAATCTGTCTGCATGTTTCATCCTGCGGAACCACTACCGATACGGTATTTTCCGACTCCACTATCTTAAACTGCTCCGCGTATTCCCTGAAAGGAATACTCCGAAAATCCATACTTCCAAGTGTATCTTCCGCAAAGCGATGCATGGCATACTTCTGAATATCTTCAGAATGAACATAATAATAGCGGTTGTAATATTCCAGAATGCTCTCCGTACAGGAAATATCCTCATATTCATCCAGCAAACCAAGTGTCAAACTGCTTCTTTCATCCGGCTCCGGCGCACTTCTGCCCGACAATTCTTCATATTTGAAAATATGTACAACCGCATCCTTCCTTTTTCCTTCCCGGTTGCACCGTCCGCCCGCTTGCAGAATACTGTCAAGTCCGGTCAGTTCCCGATATACAGTCATAAAATCGAAGTCCACACCTGCTTCTACCAGAGAAGTTGCAAAAACCCTTATTTTTCTGTTTTCGGGTACTGCTTCTCCATTGGGGAAGTCCTTTTCCAACTGCAGCAGTTCTTTCTTTATACGGTTAATGCAGTTTTCTCTGTCCCATGCCGTCATATAAGTGGATAAATGATACTTATTCCCCTTTTCCATTTCATACAATTCTCTTACCGTTTTCTTTTTATTAACGATAACCAATATGGAGGCTTCCTTCTGTATGCTTTTCAAAAGTCCTTCCGCGGATAAGTATTTCTCATATTGATAGGTGCATTTTCTGAATTTTCCAAACAGGGATTTGTCTTCTATTAAATTACATATTTTATTTTCCTTCATTGCATAAAGACTGAAGAGTTTTTCAAAATCCGGCATGGTAGCTGTCAGAAACATAGCCTCACTGTTTAGATATTTTGTGATATATGACACAGCCTGCAGACACGGCTGCAGATAATTTCTGGGCATGAGATGTGCCTCATCAAATATCAATATACTGTCCGCCATATTGTGCATTTTCCGGAGTTTTCCACGCCTATTGCTATTAACCGACTCAAAAAACTGAACCGCCGTAGTAACAATAAAGGGGGCATCCCAGTTTTCTACGGCATGCTTTGCCTCTCTGCGGTAATCTTCCTCCAGGTCTTCATTTTCCTCATAAGAAAATGTGGACTGATGCCGGAGTATTTCCAGTGAATTTCCAAAAATATCTGTAAAAACCTGAACACTCTGGTCAATAATGGCGTTAAACGGAAATATGTAGATAATGCGTTTTTTCTGCTTCTTAATTGCCCTTTCCAAAGCTGCCTTGACACTACACAATGTTTTTCCGCTTCCGGTCGGCATATTCATAAGATACACTTCCGCATCATCGTCTATTTTCCGAAAAACCTGCGCCTGTATGGCAGCCCTGCTTTTTTGTAATTCCGTTTCACATATAAAAGATTGAAATTTATGCTCTACCAGATGCAATGCCTTTTCAAAATCGGCATGTAGCCCCCGGTATTCCTCCTCCCCACAGAAATGAGCAGTGTCATTCCAATCCGCATCTACCAGACAGGAATATGCATATCTCGTCCAAAATGCAAATTGGTCCACAATTTTAGGAAGGTTCTTATCGCAGTGACTGATTAAAAAATTTATGTAAGAAGCTGCGTCCAGTTTTTCAATTTCGATTTCCTTTTTGTAAGCACTGTAGTCCTCATTTTCCTTATGCAGCCGCCCGTTCAGTGTCACAGTGCCGGAATTGTCTAAAATGCTACCTCCGTCCGGCAATCCCCCATGATGCCCGGCAATACAATATGCCATAAGATAAGCTAATAAATTTTTATCATATAAATTCCATGCTTCTTTCGCACCGCAAATAGAATGCTCCACCTGAATATTTTCCCCGTCAATCCGTCTTTGCCATGAAGCCTGGTATTTTCCGCAGTCATGTAGAAGCCCCATCTGATAAAGCACCCCTGACAGGGCAGGAATTCCATACGATTGGGCTAATTGTGCCGTTCCTACGGCATGTTCTTTTATGGTTTGTATTTCTTTTGTTTGCTCATTGATATGTGCTTTATAAATCCTGATCAACTCGGTATCTCCCCTCCCAATCTGCAGGAATACTATTCCTTCTGGAAAATATTCTTAAATCCTTATCCTAAGTCCATTTACACACCTTTCTCACCCTACAAATACGCCTCGCAGAACACCTCATCGTCGCAGCCCACGCATACTGTCACGGAATAAATCCGGCAGCCGTATCTTTCTATGATCTGGATGCCCAGAGGGTGGGATTCCCCGGCCACTAATTTCTTCTGGCGGATCAGGTAGTCCTCGATTGCTCCACTGTCATTGGGGATTTTACCACCCATTGTATCGTCTACCGGGAAATAATAGGTTACATTGGTAGTCTGTTCCAGGCACCACATTTCAGCCAGATAGCTCCTGCCGTCTGAAAAGAAACTCTCTTTTACCTGCAGGCTGTCGGGTATATTTTTTCCATGGACAAACTCCGGTGTCATATCTGCATCCTTGGGTGCAGCAGAATGAACTTTCTGAAGGAAATCTTCCGCCTCTTTTAACAGCTTGTCAGAATAACGGTCACCATCCTCAATTCGCTTCTTTAACATAGAGACACAGTCTTCGGCAATGGTCTGCCTGTCTGCATAATGATCAATTTCCTCCGGATAATAGCGGAGCATGCGCAGATAAGCATCCGGGCAGACATAGATATCTTCCGATTCCAGTGCCATTTCAAAGGCTCTCCGGTAAAGAGCATGGGAATAGGCAATATTTTCCCTTAGATCGCCGTTCCGATACATATCACCCAGCTTGTATACAGCAGCAATATCACCAAAAATAGATGCCCTTTCCCAGCATTCCTTTGCCTTTACTTTGTCCACCGGAATACTCCTGCCATAATAGTAGCAGTAGCCCAGGTTGCTGAGAGCAATCACGTTCCCCGCTTCTGCGGCTTTAGTGTAATAGGTAATGGCGGTTTTATAATCTCCTTGCTGATAAGCCATTGCTCCCGTGTTCAAATCCATTTCATCCTGTGTCAATTCTCTTCTATTCTCTGCCATAGTCATTTCTCCCAATCTGCTCATATAGGCGAACTCTTCGCCATGCTTCTCTTTTCGGTTTCCCTTCTCTCCCAGTATACTCATCACTTGTCCCATAAATCGGTCTTTGTAATCATTTTTCAACATTTATTCTTTTTATTGCATGTTGCCATGACTTACCCATTTATTATTACATTACCATATCCTGCATTTTCCGTCAATTTTCACCCTAATTTTATATATTCCGACTTATCGCGTAATCCGACAAAAAAGCCGTACAATAACAGAGTATAATTTAAAATCAAAAAACCGGTACAACATTTCTGTCATACCGGCTTAAACCTCTCTTTTTACTTCTCTTTACTTCACCAGCACTTCTTTTACCTCATTGTGGTAAGGCAGGACGACGGTAAAGTCGTTGTTTTCTGCCACGCGGAGCAGGTCGCCTCTGCTCTGGTGGTGGGGGTACAGAAACTTCGCTGCTTTTCCTTCGGCGAGCAGTTTTTCCGGCAGCTTGCCGGGTCTGACCCTGCCGGTAACGATTACTCTTGCTCCGGCGGCTACTTCCTTTTCCACGAAAGCAGTGTTGTAAGGCTTCAAAAGGTGCGTGTCCGCAAGCAGCAGAATATCATAATCCGGCTGTACGGCATCCTCTCTGGAGAAATCCACACATTCCCCGAAAAGCCGCTCCAGTAATCCACATAATTTGTCGTAGGTATCCTCGCAGAACCAGGCTCTGTCCTTCAGGCAGCGCAGGCTTTCTCTTACGAAGGCAGCATCCACCATGACTTTTTTATCCGGAAATTCCTTTTCCAGCAAGGCGAACATCTCCATGCCGCGGCCGTATTTTGGTACCGGGAAAATGACCCGTCTCGCCTCCTGCAGATATTTATCCGTCTGTGCAAGCATATCCTCACGAAGTTCGGCGGCACTCTTGTCCGTTTCATAATGGGCACAATCCACAATAGCAAGCTCCGCTTTCATTCCTCTTGCCGCATCGCAGGCATAGGCAAGGGTATCTTCCTGATAGTCTCCGCTGAAAAAGCAGGTGCCCAGTGCATCCGTGATGAGAAACCACAGGCCGCCCATGCAGTGGCCGGTTCTGCCGAAGGAAACCTGCAAGTCCTGCTGCCGGAAAGCCACCGGCTGCTCCATATCCAATGATAAAATGACAACCTTGTCATAGGTTATATCTGACAGTTCAAACGCCATGGCAGAGGTAACCAGTGTCCCCCGGAAACCTTTTTCCACAAAGTGCATGAATGCACCGCTATGGTCTTTGTGACTGTGCGTCAGAAAAACGTAATCCGTTTTGGCAAGTTCCTCCTCCGTCACATCGGGATAGGGATTACTGTCGCTGTCCATAATACCGCAATCCACCATATAAAAACGACCTTCTGTACCGTATTCCGTTAAAAAGCAGCTCCGCCCATGTTCTCCGTAACCGCCCTTAGCCAGAAATTTCCTCATAAGCATACAACCTTTCCGGAAGGATTTGGGCGTATCCCGTCTGCTGCTCCTTCAAAAACGTAGGATGAAGCAGGCAGAAGGTATCGCCGCCATCTGTTTCCACCTTAACCCGGTACTGGCCGCCTTCAAATGAGGACATCACCACGCGCACCGGAATAGCATTTTTACATTCTTTTTCTACAAAAATACATTCTTCCGGGCGAAATTTCAAGAGCATTTTTTGTACTTTTTTAACATTTTGAAAACTTTTACAGACAAGCTTCCGGTTTTGCACGCTGACAACGGCACGGTTTTCCCTGTCGCTGCCATCTGCTGCCTGCTCTGCACTTCCAACTTCTGCATCGTCTGCTCCCGCGAGTCCTTCCATCACTGCGCCGTGCACGCAGCTTCCGGCGCCTAAAAGTCCCGCTACCGTGATGGTTCGGGGGCTTTCGTAACATTCCGCCGGAGTGGCAATCTGGTCAATCACACCCTGGTTCATCACGATAATGCGGTCCGCCATGGCGAATGCTTCGGACGGGTCGTGGGTAACGTGGAATACCGTGGTCTTTAACTGGCGGAAAAGCTGTGCCATTTCCGTTCTCATTTCAATACGAAGCTGCACGTCCAGATTGCAGAGCGGTTCGTCCAGCAGAATAATGGACGGGTTGGTGATAAGCGCCCTGGCGATTGCCACGCGCTGCTGCTGTCCGCCGGAAAGTTCTGCCGGATACTGGTCTAATAGTCCTTCCAGATGCAGCAGTGTTTCCACCTCGTGAAGTTTTTCCTGCATCTGCGCCTTGTCCGTTTTGCGCACCTTCAATCCATAAATAATGTTGTCCCGTGCCTTCATATGCGGCCAGAGGGCAAAATCCTGAAACACCATGTTCATGTCACGCTGTTCGATAGGCACCACCCTGTGTGGAGATGACATTTCTTTACCCCGGACAAATACCTGCCCTGCGTTCAGGGGCAGAATGCCGGCAATGATATTTAATAAGGTAGACTTACCGCAGCCGGAAGGGCCGAGCACACTGATAATCTCCCCTTCCTGCACCGTCAGGTTGATGCCTTTTAAGATTTCCTTCTTACCGTAATTCTTCTTTACATCTTTCAGTTCCAAAATCGTTTCCATAATTTGTAACCACTTTCTTCTTAATGTCCCTGCTTTTTCCGGTAGCCGGCGTTCAGCACCACTTCCAAAAGCATCATGATGCCCACGATAAAAGCGCCGCCCACCATGGTGGCTGCTGCCGCGTAGCCGAACTTCAAATCGTTGTAGGAGTCGCTGATGTAAACCGGCAGCGTACTGTAGGTTGGCGTATTCCGAATGGTAGTGAGTGCCTGGGGAGCCACACTGCCGGAGCAGGCCGGAAGTACGGTCTCAC